>Ga0255338_1000727_pt1 | contig 85116 bp, 86 predicted proteins | sample MeOH1_35cm_T4_19_FD_203715 | JGI IMG/M metagenome (GOLD analysis project Ga0255338, IMG submission 203715) | Sandy soil microbial communities from University of British Columbia, Vancouver, Canada - MeOH1_35cm_T4_195 | ecosystem: Engineered > Artificial ecosystem > Sand microcosm > Unclassified ... | reverse complement strand
TCGAAAACACCTCGGCCTTTGCGCGATTGAGCTATGAGCTGACCGACGCGATGACTGCCTATGCTCAGGTCATCGGAGCCCAGTCTGAAATTAGCTACAACTCGCTGCCCAACCTCCTTCTCACACCACCGATCTTCAGCGGCAATGCGTTCCTCCCTGCCGAGCTGCAGGCGCAGCTTACGGCCGCGGGCACACCGTCATTCAATTTTGGCAAGTCGATGATCGAGTTGGGGCCAATCCTCAGCGACGAGCGCCTGCGTAATCTTCATGCGACTATCGGGCTCGAAGGGGATCTCGCCGGGTTCGAGTGGTCCGTGAACTACGTGTACGGCAAGGCCACTCACCGATTCGCCCAAAGCAACAATTTCGAGCAAGCGAAACTGGCCGCCGCGATGGACGCTGTGCGTGACCCGGCGACCGGCAGTATCGTCTGCCGCCCGACACTGAGCACTGATCCCGCGGTCCGAGCGCGATATGCCGACTGCGTGCCCTTCAACGTCTTCGGGTTGGGTGCGGCATCGGACGCTTCGAAAGCTTATGTAGTAGGCACCTCGCGCTATTTCGCCGAGAACGTGACGAACGACGTCACCGCAACGATCTCCGGCGACGTCTTCACCTTGCCCGCTGGGCCGGTGTCGATTGCTCTGGGCGCCGAATATCGCGACCAGACACTCGACCTGGATTCCAATGCCGATCCGGCAGTACGACTTGACCTCACGGGGCTTCGCGGCCTGGCAGCTAACGCTACCAGGTTCTATCTTTCGAACACGGCGTCCGCCGGGGGCAAGGTGGAGGTCAAGGAAGCCTTCGCCGAGATTTCCGTGCCGGTCCTCAGCGATCTGCCATTCGCACGTTCGCTCGATATCAACGGAGCTTTCCGCTACACCGATTACAGCACCAGCGGGGGCGTCTCAACCTGGAAGGTCGGCGGGAGTTGGGAGCCCTTCGATGACCTGAGATTCCGAGTGACCCGCTCGCGAGACATCCGTGCGCCCACCCTGTTCGACTTGTTTGCGGGTTCGCAAATCCAGCAGGCAGCGGTGTTAGATCCACACACGAACATCAGCAGCACCAGCTTCCAACGGACGAGCGGCAACCCTGACCTCAAGCCGGAGATCGGCAACACCTGGAGCGCCGGCTTCGTCTACCAGCCGAGCTACCTGCCCGGGTTCTCTATCGCCATCGACGCCTATGACGTCGAAATCACAGGCGCGATCGCAACGCTGAGTGCTCTGCAGGCGCTGACTGACTGTGAGGATAGCGGCGGCACCGCGCCTTCCTGCGCCAATATCGATCGCCCGTTGCCATTCAGCGATCGCTCGCCGGCTAACTACCCGACGGAGATCAGGGTAAGCGGCGTGAATATCGCCTCGATCAAGACGCGCGGCGTGGACGTGGACGCCACTTACCACCAGCAACTCGGAGGCGGAGATCTCACGCTGCGCCTGTTTGCCAGTTACGTGGACCGTTTTCGAACCCAGTTGAGTGCCAACCAGCCCCTGATCGAGTACGTCAGGTACAGCGCGGCGGGTTCGGGTGGTGTGGCTGGGGCTATCCCGCAGTTCAAGGGAACCTTCAGCGCCAATTACTCAATCGGAGCCTTTTCGATCTTCGCGCAGGAGAACGTCATTGGACGGATCAAGTTGGGCCCGACATCAGTCTACGACGAACCGTCGCTCCCGGCGTGGTATACTACCGACCTGACCCTCTCCTACAACTTCGATGCCTACGGTCATGACGGAGAATTCTTTGTCTCGGCGACAAACCTCTTCGATAGCACGCCCCCCAAATTCTATGGGACAACAGCACCCGGCATTGGTTTGTCCACCATCGTCGGCCTCTATGACACTACTGGAACGCAGTATACCACTGGAGTGCGTTTCAAATGGTGAGGATCTCTAGCCTGCCGCGTGGGTGGCCACAACGGCGTGTGACAGCGCCGTGTGATGGCATTCGGGGAGCCGCGTCGGTAAAGGGCGCTCTTCGGCAGTAATCCGACGGGGCCCGGAACAGTATGGTGAAGGACAAGGGCGACAGGGAGCTCGTCGAGGGGCTCGCCAAGGGTTTGGCCGTTATTTCTGCCTTCGACGAGGTCTCACCTGAAATGACGCTGGCAGAGGTAGCGAGAAAGACCGGTTATAGCCCAGCCGCGACGCGTCGCAGCCTTTTTACGTTGGCTCATCTGGGGTATGTCCGCCAAAGCGGTAGGAACTTTTTACTTACGCCCAAGATATTGTTGCTGAGCTCTGCGTATCTTCGGTCGGCTCACGTCGAAGAAGCGCTCGTTCCCATACTGCGCGAGGTCGTCGAACGTTATGAGGACGAAGCTTCCATAGCAGTATTGAGTGGCGACCGGATCCTGTATGTTGCCCACGCCGTGCATCCCGACAAGTTACGGCCCTTCGCTGGCACGGGCGTGACCCATCCCGCTTATCTTACGTCAATGGGGCATGTGCTTCTCGGTACGCTCGATAAGGACGCTCGAACGGAGTATTTACGGCAACTCGTGATGACGCCGCTTACCGATGCTACGCTGACAAGTAAGAGGGACTTAGAGGCCGTCATCGAGAAGGCGAAGCGGGATGGATTTGCCGTTGCCGTTGATCAAATCGCCTACGGCGTCACCGCCATTGCGGTACCGATCGCCCTGTCTTCGGGACAGATCGTCGCATCGTTGAACAGTTCTGGGTATACTGGGCGACTTACACCGGAGGAACTGCAGGAAAAGCGCCTGCCCTTTCTGCGCGAGGCTGCTGCGAAGGTGACCGATCTCCTCGACAAGTACCCGGTTCTGAAAGAGTCGCTGCTGATCGGCCGCTAGCTTTATGAATGTCACGGGTAGCGCCCCAGTTTTGGGCCACTAAGAGGATGCAGTCACGTGTCTGCCGGCCTGACTTTGGCCGATGGCGGATCGACTGTTTACCGTCGCGGAACATGGAGAAGAAGGTCCACTTCGTTCATGCTGCGCCGTCATTTTTTCCGTTGCGGATAAATCGTCTCGCCGCGCCTAAGCATTTCGACGAACTCCTCGATCTTTCGCTTCCGCCCTACTTCCGTCTTCAGATTGTGGACTCGGAAGGCGAGCGCGAAGCGATTCTGCGCGCTGAGCTTTGCAAGCATCGCCTTTGCCTTCGGCTCCGCATCGATCGCGATCTGCAGATCCTCGGGGATCGTCAGATCCTTGCCGCTGCCATAGGCGCGATCCCAGCGTCCGTCTGCCTTGGCCGTCTCGGCATGCTTCAAGCCATGCTCGGTCATTCGACCTTCGCGGATCAGCCTTTCGACATTCTCGACGTTGATCCTGCTCCAGATGCTTTTTGGTCGACGGCGCGTGTAGCGCTGCAGGTAGCTTTTCTCGTCGAAGCCCTTCCGAACAGCGTCGATCCAGCCCCAGCACAGTGCAGCATCGATTGCCTCGCCGGGCGTGATCGATTTCAATCCGGATCCGACCTTGTGGATCTTGATCCAGACCTCGTCCTCTCTATCGTGATGCTTGCCGAGCCAGGCGTAGAAAGCGTCGGCATCCTCGAATTCATAGATTTTGCCGGGATCGACTTTGACCGGAGCCATGGGCGCCTTCTAGCTTGCTGACGGCTCCTTGTCGTCACCTGCCCGGCGAGCAGCGAGCGCGACCGAGGTGTCACGAACTGGCCGATGGCGGACGGTCCGGTAATGGTGCCCATAACGACGAAAACGGACATGGAGGCACCGGTTGGCGCGACGACTAGCCTTCCTGATCAATCTCTGTTTGGTCTACCGTCCGGGCGTCAAACGTTTCAGACTCGCTGGCGGCTGACGCACGGCAATTCCTTGCACCTTCGTGCATGTTGATCGGTGTCGCGGCGAGGATGCGCGATACCAGAGCTTCGAGGAAGCGCCCAGGCGCAAGCTCGTTCGGCGTGCGTTCGTGAAGGATCGATACTTGAGGAAGCTGCTTAATAGCAGTGCCGATCGCGGCTTTCGGGATCGCTGCCGGCAAGTCTGCGTCATCTTCTTCTGCTTCAGGTCCAGGCTCGAGCGACTCTGATTCTTCAGCCTCGATGTCTTCATCCGGCACGGCCACGCTGTCGGCATAGTCCATGAGCACGAGACAGGTGGCATGATAGGCGTCATCTTCTTGTCCGAGCTTGGTCAGGAGATCGAAGAGCCACTCCGCTTTCTTCGCTTCCTTTTCGAGGATGTCGGAGCGAAGGCCGAACACGAAGCCCAGAGCCGCGAGCGGATACCGAAGCCTCAGGTTCTTGGCGTCGCCATAGGATTCCTCGACCCGGTTGGCGGCATTCTTCCCGTAGGACGAGTCCATCCGCTTGGTCGAAATCAAGAGCTCCGGCCCGGTCGCCCAGTCAGTGATGATGACATCGACCTGCTTTGTGTAGTTCTTTCCGAGAATAATGGCTGACGAGGACGTCACGCCCTTAATCGACGAAGTCGTCGCGACCCGTTCCTGGAGCGGCTTGCGAAGGTTGGCAGGCAGTGACTTGCTCAAGTTGGCCACGGCGGCGGGCAGGATGCGCGGATGATTTGGCCGCGGCCAAACCTGGTCCGGCGTGAATCCGGCGCGACGCAACTCGTAGCTCAGCCAAACATCAAGTGCGAGCGCCGGAACGCCCGACTGGGTTCCTGCCTTAAGGAAAAGCGGCACGCCAAGCAAAAGCTGGAGCGTCTCGAAATCTGGCGCGAAGCGAAGCTCCCCATGTGCGGTCCTGATCCAGGGGTTGCTGTGCACGCCTTTAGGTGCCGCCTCAGCAACGATGTGGTCAAAATAGACCCAAGCCTCACTCTTCTTTGATGGTTTGGCGGCCACGACCCCCCTCACATTCTGGGACCGCCTGCAGGTCCTGTTCTCGGTCATCTTTGGAAAGCTTATCGGCCGTAAAGGCTAACGGAAAGCCCTCAATCATCCCGCGTAGTGACGCCATCGCTGAAGCAACATGATCGCGTCTTCGAACGCGCCGTCCTCCGCCTTGGCAAGCCAAGGTTGAGCTGGAAAAACGATACGGCCCGCTTCGCGAGGCTCGAGCTTGAGCATCCCGCCGCCGAGCGCGTGCCCTTCGAGTTCGCAGCTCAACCGCACGAACGGTGATGACCACAGGGGAAGCAGCTTCCTTGCTAGTGGGCGGTCGCGAACTCGAATGGCATGTACGCTGTTTGTGCAGCTGACTTTGGCGGCATTCCGCACAATGTTGACGGTACGTCCTGACATGTAGCTCATCACGAACTCGGGGATCTGGACGTCGGGAACAGCGTACCAAGGAGCGCGATTACGGCACTTGTATCCTTCTCGCGCCGAGCGCCCCGCGCTGCTGTCGAGATAAGCGCGGACGGCCGACGGCAGCTCTTCTCCACCCTGCAATCGCAACAGCAGCACAGGGTCGTCGTTGCGCATCCAATGATCGACTGTTGTTTTGGTGATTACCGCTTTCGGCATCGCACGACCGTTGCGCAGCGATGGCTGTAGAAAGGCTGCCGGGATCCGCAGGCGCTCTGCTTCCGAGAGCCGTAAATGGAAGAAGGCGTTGTCTCCGCTCACATACCCAATCCCAACCTGAGCGAAGTCAGCCAGCCGGTGCGTACCGGCATCTCCGAGAGCGTCGGAATAGAGCGTGCGAACCGAACGAGGCAGAAGGTAGGGTCTGAGACGGCGGTTCCAGACGGTGCGCCACTCGTCAAGATTCACGCGCTCGGTGGGCTTGGGCGGCCGGTTGGCTGGTACGAACGCCTCGAGAATAGTAAGATCAATTGCCTTTGCGCTACCGCCGAAGCCATCGGCGTAGAGCAGCCAGCAGTCTTCCGAGAGTACGGGGAACAGCTTTCGGCGCACGGCAATGACGTGCACGGTTGAGAAAGACGCGACGAGATATTCCAATAGCGGCGCTGCATAGGGCGCGTGACCGATTTCAGCGGGCACAACGAAGGCCATTCGGCCGCCCGGCTTGAGGAGGCCGGCAGTCCCGACCAGAAAGGGTGCCCAGGACGAGGCGAGCCCACTGAAGTTAGCGCCAAGATCTAAGCACAGGTTCAGCGCGCGACGCCGCGTGTCGCCCTTGAAGGTCTGATAGCGAATGAAAGGCGGGTTGCCGGCGGCACATTCGAACCGCTCGCCGGTCTCAGTCGCCCAGGTAAAAAAATCGCCTTCGTGGACGAGCGCACCGGGGGCGCGTGTGATCGCGCGATGAGCGGAGATCGGGTTTTGCTCGATGCCAACGCTGTTGCGATGGAGCACTAGGAACTGGCCATCGCCGCAGGAGGGATCGATCATGCGATCGGTCGGTGCACGACAGGCCCAAGCGACAAGCGCGGAGCTAACGTCGTCAGGCGTGAAGTAGGCGCCTGATCGCTTCTGAGAAAACTCTGGGTCCGCTACTGCCATCAAAAGTCCTCAGCCTGATCGGATCATTGCGCAACCTCGCGAGTAGAACATATCCAGAACTCCTTCACTGTTCAAGCGGGGACAAACGCTGGGCGGAGAGGGTAGGCAATGAGCCGGATTTGGCGGGAAACGGACCGGCGGCATTCAGGCGCGTTGGCCAAGATAGCGGACTCTCAGGGATCGGTGTACAATTTAGCCGGATTGTACGCCGCGTTCTGGGATGGGTATGACGATGGCAGTGGCAAAACACTTTACGCTCTATGCATCGCGAGCTCAATTTGACCCAACTTAGGATCCCCACAAACTTACCGGATTTCCCCGGCAGCCATTCTCCGGTAGAGCCGGCCCGGGCTTCCGCAATGTTGCATATCGGTGGTCGCGGGGGGGCAGTGGAACCAAGTTCGTCCCAACTTTCGGCGATGACACGCCTGTTCTCATCTGGCGTATTTCGCGAAATGGCGACGAAAGGCCGCTCGCCTTTGTTGTCGCGCCTGCTTGGGCTGACGGAGCTGCTCGATCGTTGCGGTGAGAGTGCGACCGTCGCCGACGCGTTTGAGACAGCGTTTGAAGTGCTCAAGACCGCTGGGCGGCGCGACGAGTATGTGTATCGCGCTGCCCTCACCCACAAAGTGCTAATGGGCACACATTCGCTTAGAACCGCGTGCATGCTCAATGAGTTTCGGGCCGGCGCGTGCAAGGCAGACCTCGCGATCCTCAACGGCACTGCCACTGTCTACGAGATCAAGTCCGAGCGGGACTCGCTCGCCCGTCTTGCGAACCAGGTTGACAACTACAAGCGTGTCTTCGCCAAGGTCATTGTGATCGCGAGCGAAAGCCATGTCGCAGGGGTTCTGGGTACCGTGCCAAACGATGTCGGCGTGATGATGCTTTCGTCGCGCTACCGAATTTCGACGGTGCGTGACGCCGACGATCGGCCTGATCGCATATGCCCAGCGACGGTGTTCGAATCGCTACGCTCGGCCGAGGCCGAGGCGATCCTCGCGAGCCTCGGTATCGCGATGCCTATTATGCCCAATACGCAGCGGCATGCAGCGATGCGTGAAATGTTCGAGGCGCTGGACCCGGTCGGCGTCCACGTTGCCATGGTGAAGACGCTCAAGCGCACGCGCAACCTATCGCCTTTGAAAGATCTCGTAGATCGCCTTCCGCGATCACTCCATGCCGCCGCGCTCTCGATCCAAGTGCGACGTGCCGATCACGACCGGATCGTCAAGGCAGTTTCGACACCGCTTCGCATGGCGATGGCTTGGGCCTGATCGTCGCATGTATTTCCCCTATTTTCGCGGCAAGCAGTTCGAGCTGATTACAATTCGTGAGACGGCACCCTTGCTTGCCGGATTGAACTTCGTCCCAATCATAGAACCGGTACGAGAGTCGCTCGGTGGCCTTGAAAGGACGCTGAAGACGATCTCTGACGTAGACGGCCGCGCGATCGTCATCGTCAATCCTTATCATGGCGATCATGGCGACGACGGTGCCAATATCTCCGCGTTGCTGCAGGGCGGGTTCATCGGCAACGCCAATATTTCGGCGGGGATCCTGCTGCGCAGCAATTCCAGCTTCGCCGATGCCCAAGCGTGTTTTGAGACGCACAAGGAGCATCATCCCACGTTTGTCCATGCCGGTTTCAACGAGCCCAAGGCGCTGGCCCAATACCTAGGCGATGATCTGCCCGGCTCGACGCACGTCTTCATCGCAAGCCCAGCCGATACCCTCTACCGCAAGCATTTCAACGGCAGCACGCGTATCCTCATCCAGGACGGCTTCGTGCGCCGCAAAAATGCCGATTATGCCAAGAACTCGCCCGAGAAATTCTCAGAGCTTCACGTCACTTACGGTGATCTCGGCATGGCCGGGTTTGGGGACTTCCTGATTGTCGGCGATGTCTATGCAGAAGGCGGTGGGCCCGCCTACGCGGTCGCGATTCATCTCACTTACATCGATCCCGACAATGACGACGTGATGTTCATCCACCACTTCGTCTCCACCACCAACGATACGCCCACCGACCCCGCCGGCAAATTTGCGCAAGCTCTCAACAAGCTCATCGAGAAGCTGGACGCCGGCGAGTCGAAGTTGCTTGAAACCAACGCGATCCAGGAATTTCGCGAGCTCCACGCCAAGAAGCATTTCCCCGGACTCGGTTACGTAAAGAAGCTGTCCATGAAGCATCACGTCGAGACGCTTGCCGCGTATCTGGGTTAATCGGCCATGCCCAAGAAGCTGTGTTGCCCAGAATGCTTCGACGACCGTTGGCTGCGGTCCGATCACATCCCATCGCTGAGTTTAGGTGATGGAAAATGCGATTTCTGCGGCACCCAAGATGTGGCTTTGGTCGCCCCGACGGCGCTTGCCACGGAGTTCGAGTCCCTCGTCAACGTCTATGAGCCTGATGCCGATGGCAAAACGCTGGTCGAGTGGCTGAAAGAGGATTGGCAGCTATTTCCGGATGCCAAGTTGGACGGGGCGCATGCGAGCCAGTTGCTCGGCGAGATTCTTGATGACGGAAATATCGTCCGACAGCCCTTCTCCCCCTCACCCGGCTACACCAGCGATGGGCTCGTCCAGTGGGAGACGCTGCGTGACGAGATGATGTACAAGAACCGCTGGTTTCTTGAGCAGGACATCGACCGTGAGCGCCTGGCAGGGCTGTTGGAGATGCTGCTCGAGACCGACGTGCCCAAGCAGTGGTATCGCGCGCGGATCCGGACGGGCGACGATGCCTTGACTATCGGAGAGATGAACGCACCGCCCAAACATCTCGCGTCGCACGGTCGCGCCAATCCGGCAGGCATTCCCTATCTCTACCTCGGGTCCACGCCCGAAACCGCCGCGGCCGAAATCCGTCCACACACTGGTGAAGTCGCCTGCATCGCGGATTTCACAATCCCGGACATCCGTGCGGTCGATCTGCGCAATCCACGCGGCTTCGTGTCGCCCTTCGTGCTAGGAGACGCCAGCAAGGTCGGACAGCTGCGTGCCGATCTGCCCTTGCTCGAACGGCTTGGAGGCGAGCTGACCCGGCCCATCCTCCCGCAGCGTGCAGCGATCGACTATATACCGAGCCAATATCTTTGCGAGTTCATCAAGAAGGAGGGGTTCGATGGAGTCCTGTACCGGAGCTCAGTGAGCGAAGGTATCAACCTCGCCCTGTTCGACCCGGCGAAGGCTGTCGGCGGCGCCGTGTCGCTTTACAACGTCACCAGGGTGAGCGTGCGGGTCGACGCCGCCTGAGGCGACTTAGTCGTCCTTGTTCGCGATGTGAGTGCAGTAAGAGCAAAGGCCTCCGTCAAAACCGGCTCGGGCGTCATCCATCGAAATGGCGGAATTGCAGACCACACAGTTTCGTTCCCAGTCAAACCCCTCGCCGCAAACGGCGCAGGCTTCTTCACCCTCGATGAAGCTGTGGCGCTCACAGGACGGACAGTCGTAGATTGGACCGGGTTCTGAGGTATCCTTGTGGCGGATATACTCCTCGACGCCCAGAGCCAGATCGATCGCCTGCTCGATAGTCTCCGCCCAATCGAGGCTCTCGCCGCAGCTGCGGCACACCAGATCCATCTCTTCCTGATCGTCATTGTCCAGATCGCGCTGCTCGACTAGCTCCGAGCTGCATTCGGTGCAGCACAAATGTTGATCGGCTACGGTCGGCGACAACCATCTAATCGCCTCCAAGGTTGCACGGCACCGGGCGAGCTCGGCCTGGTAGAGATCGCGCACTTTTAAGAGCGTCGTCCATGCCTCTCCGAGGACTTCGCTGGGATGGACGCCGATATTGTGAAACAGGGCGACGGTGACGGGGAAGGCTCTGGCGATCACTTCGCGAACTGCCTTGGCGGGCTGGTCGGTATACTTATGCTCGATGGCGTTGCGGAGCCAGTTCAGCTCGGTCAGCGCGCTCGTGCTGATCGGGATAGCGAATGTCTTAAAGCGTTCTCCCAGCTCGCGAAAATCGATAGTGTTGCTACCGTCCAGTTCGACGGTTGCGCCTCCTTTGCCGTCCGGCACTGGCTTGTATCTTATGCCGATGATCACGTCCGGATCGGCGTGAGGTGCCGCGCGAATCAGCGCCTCTTTGCCGAGCAAGAGGACACCCGCATAGAAGTTCCGGACAGCCGACAGTGCTCGCCCTGGCGTGTCGAGCGCATAGTCCTCAATCCCCATCTTGATCGATTCGACCGCGTTCGCAAGCAGCGGTTCCATATTGGTCTTGGTCATGCGGTCACCGGGCTGGTTGCCTGCGGATTGTGCTTAGACGCTTAATACGCGCCTAGGTTCGCGCGCTAGTGTCCTCACCCCTTCGAATCACCACGATATGACCGAACGGCAGCTAGTCCGATGCTGGCGGAGGCACCAGAATGTCAAAGTTGGGCGCTTAACGGACCATGAGAATGAACTCGACTTCCCCCGCAAACCAAGCATTGGTTTGCATGTGAATTGCGGCCGGCTTGACCGGTCGCTGCCCTGACCGGCGCGATCGGCAGGGCTCTGGGTGGTGGGAGCAGTGATCGAACTACTCCGAATAGGAGACCACCCCATGACGAACACGAAAAGCAACAAGCGCCCGCGCCGGATGGCGCGCGAACCGCAGAGCGATACTTCCGCGGCGTCCGATGAGACGGGAGCCTCGACCATGTCGTTGGAGCGTGAAGCGCGGCCGAGCCAGCAGAAGCGGCCCAGCAAGGCCGAGACGGTGCTGACGATGCTCAAGCGCCCGGAGGGCGCTACGCTCGACGAACTTGTCGCAGCGACCGGCTGGCTGCCTCACACCACGCGCGCGGCAATCACTGGCCTCAAGAAGAGGGGTCATCAAATCACGCGCACGAAGGTCGACGGCGTCAGCCGGTACTCCGTCACGGAGTCCGCGCCGCAATGAGTCGGCTTGACGATGAGCTCGACGCGCTAGGGAGTTTCTCGCCAGCGCAGTTAAAGGAGAGGTGGAGAGGCCTTGAGGCTTCTCCACCGCCTGGTGTTCCCGCTTCGTTGCTCCGCCGCCTTGTAGCCCAGCGGCTGCAGGAACGCCGCTACGGAGCGCCTCCGGCGTTGGTCCAGCGAGAGCTGGCGCGACCGGGAAACGGGAGGCCGGGTACCGAACCGGTTCGCACGCGGATCGATCTGACGCCCGGCACTCGGCTGGTGCGGGAGTGGAATGGTCAGACCATTTCGGTCGAGGTGATCGAGAACGGATTCAGCTACGGTGACCGGACCTGGCGCTCGCTGAGCGAGATCGCCCGGCACGTAACCGGCGCCCATTGGTCAGGCCCACGCTTTTTCGGTCTCACAGCCAATGGCTGAGAAGCATCTCCGCTGTGCGGTCTACACCCGCAAGTCGACCGAAGACGGGTTGGAGCAGGAGTTCAACTCCCTCGATGCGCAATTCGAGGCTTGCGCCGCCTACGCTCTGAGCCAGCGCCACGAGGGCTGGACGCTGGTCAAGGACCGCTACGACGATGGCGGGTTCTCGGGCGGCAACATGGACCGGCCGGGATTGAAGCGCCTGCTCGCCGATATCGAGGCAGGCAAGGTCGACATCATCCTGCTCTACAAGATCGACCGCCTCACCCGCAGCCTCACCGATTTCGCCAAGATCGTAGAGGTGCTCGACCGGGCTGGGGCGAGCTTCGTCAGCATTACCCAGAGCTTCAACACCACCACCAGCATGGGCCGGCTCACGCTCAACATGCTGCTCTCTTTCGCGCAGTTCGAGCGCGAGGTGACCGGCGAACGCATCAGGGACAAGATCGCTGCTTCCAAGAAGCGCGGACTGTGGATGGGAGGCCCGGTGCCGCTCGGATACGAGGTGCGGGACCGTAAGCTGGTGGTACTTGAAGCAGAGGCCGAGCAAGTTCGGCACATCATGCGCCGCTACCTCGAAGTGGGGAACGTGCCGGCGCTTGCCGAAGAACTCAAACGTGACGGCTACCGAACCAAGGTGCAGCAGCGATCGAGCGGCCCGCACAAGGGTGGCTGCATCTACCGCCGAGGCACGCTCTATCACCTGCTCTCGAACCGCATCTATCGCGGGTTTATCGTTCACAAGGACAAGGCGTACCCAGGCGAGCATAAGCCGATCGTCGACGAGGAGCTGTGGAACGCGGTCCAGTCGCGGCTGGTCTCGAATGCCGGCGGCCCCTCGCGGCGGCTGAAGCACGAGCATCCGAGCCTGCTCACCGGCAAGGTGTTCGATGGTGAGGGAAGGCCGATGAGCCCGAGCCACACGACAAAGGGCAGCAGGCGCTACCGCTATTACATCACGCGAGCGGACCAACTCGACGGCTCCAGAGCTTGGCGCGTCTCGGCCCACGACCTTGAGCAGCTTGTGAGCAACCGGCTCGCCGAGAAGCTGACGGAACGGCAGTTCATCGCCTCAGTGCTTGGCGAGGTCGCCGCCGTGGAACTTCAGCAGGCGCTCGCTGGCGCGGACCGCAGCGCGGCTACGGTGCGAAGCGGCAAGCCGCACGATCGAGCCGAGCTGCTCTCGCGAATTGTAGAGCGGGTGGAACTTCACGAGGATCGCATTGAGGTCACGCTGGACGTGAACGGACTCCAGCAGCTCTTAGAGATGAGCGATCGGCCAGCCATCAAAGCACCTGCAATAGCAGTCGAAGCTGTCCGCGTTCGCCGCGGGCATCAGTTGCGCTTGATCGTGCCCGGTCCTGAGAGCTCCCGGCCAAAGCCGGCTCGACGAAATGACAGACTCGTCGCTCTGGTTGCAGATGCCCAGCAGGCGAGAGCTTTGGTGCTCGCGAAGCCGGGCCAGTCGATCGCAAGCATCGCCCAGGACCAGGGGCGCTGCAGGGCGCGGCTCACCAAGCTGATTGCGCTCTCGTGTCTCGCACCGGACATCGTGATCGCGATTGTCGAAGGCAGGCAGCCTGAGCATCTCACGGCGAAGCGTCTAATGGACACGGCGCTTTCGCTGTCATGGGCAGAGCAGCGCGCGGTCCTCGGGTTCTCCTGACCCTCTCCAACTGCAGTCAGGATTTTCCGACCAGAGACGGAGGCCGATATTGCCGGACAAGGGTCTGGCCTGGCGCCAGTCTCTGACTGCAATTCGAAGTAGCGCATCTCGCGCAGGCCGCAGAACTGCGCCCTTTCGGGCGTCAGCTCGCTACCTACTCGGCTTTGAGAGTGTCACTCAGGACTGAGTGGTGCGGTCGAGAAGACTCGAACTTCCACGGGCTTTCGCCCACAACGACCTCAACGTTGCGCGTCTACCAGTTCCGCCACGACCGCATAATCGACAAGGGCCAGGAAGCGGCCCCCGCGGGGTAGGTGCGCGCCCTTAGCAAAGCGGTCCTACGCCTGCAAGCACGGGCGACGTGACTATTTTCGGCTTCGGCTGCGCCACTCCTGAACATGCTTATCGGGTCGTTTGCAAGTTAGGTGAAGATGGCGATAATATTGGCGCGTGATCTCGACCACCGCCCTTTTCGTGCTCGCTTACGCGGCCGTCACGCCGTCTTCGGTGCCGGGCGTCGAGCTGGCTCCAGCCCAGGCGAGGGTCGAGATTCTCCGTTCGGTGATCGTGCGCCAGGACGGCGGCGTGCTGGATCGCGGCGCCGATACGCCCCGCCCCCACGTCAACCGGCGCGGCGGCACTACGCTGATCGAGTTCGAGTAGGCTCGGGGTTCAGCCCGGCTTCCAGCCGATCTCCGCGAACTTGGCGGAGCGCGGTACGTCGGTCACCGCTTCGTTGACACTGACCGTTTCCCCCGGCGCCAGGCTGCGCTTGGGCGGCTGGAGTTCCCAGCTGTAGACGATCCGGTCGCGGGCATCGCGCAGCACGATCAGGATGGGCGGCACCGTTTGCGACACCGCCCCGGTATTGGTGATCGAGCCGCTGGCGCCGAAGTATTCGGTCCCGTTCGGCAGCTGCCGGCGTTCCTGCTCCTGGGCAGGGAAATCGAGCTGGAGCTGCGACGGCGCCATGGCGAACGTCGGCCGGTTGATCGGCACCCAGTCGGGCAGGCCCCAGTACGACACGGCGGCCACCAGCGCGGCTACGAGCAGGGCAAAGATCACTGCCGCCCAGGTCAGCAAGCGCAGCACGCCGCGCCGGCGGCGGAACGGCGGCGAGGCATCGAACTGGGACTCGTCCTCGGCCGTCTCGGCATAGACTGCGGGCGGCGTCTCATAAGCAGGCGGAGCGACATTCTCCAGTTCCGGCACCGGAGGAGGGCGCCAATCGTCCTCCTCGACCGCCTGCTGATCGGTCTGCGGCCCCGGCACATCGTCCAAGACCACGAAACGCGGGCGATCGTCCACCGGGCTCGGGGGCGGCTCGACCGCGGTTTGTGCTTCGGCCGGTGCGGCTTCGGCCAGCCCGGTCGCCAGATCGAGTTCGGGTGGTTCCTGGAACCAGCTGTGCCGGCATTTGGCACAGCGCACCGTTCGCCCTTCGGCTCCGACCGCGCTGTCGGGCACAACATAGCGCGTCGTGCATGCGGGGCAGGCAATGATCATGGTTAGCGAAGCCTAGGCCTCGCGGCTGGGGGCAACAAGCGCTGCGACCGGTCAAACGTGCGGGCCCCCGCCTTTTTTCCACATCGAACAGCGGCTATAGCCGCCGCACATGCCCGTTGTCCGCCGACCGAAGCCGCCATATCGCTCCCGAGGCCGCCCGTGAGCGAGCGGGAGGGCAACATCGTTAAGTTCGAGAGCATCGGATTGCGTTACGGCACCGAACGCGAAGTGCTGAGCGACGTCACCTTCACGCTGTATCCGGGATGCTTCTATTTCCTCACTGGTGCCAGCGGCGCCGGCAAGACCTCGCTGCTCAGGCTGCTGTACCTCGCGCAGCGCCCTTCGCGCGGGATCATCCGCATGTTCGACACCGACGTGATCACCGTGCCGCGAGCACGGCTGCCCGCGTTCCGCCGCCGCATCGGGGTCGTGTTCCAGGACTTCCGGCTGGTCCCGCAGCTGTCGGCGTTCGACAACGTCGCCCTGCCGCTGCGGATCTCCGGCATGCCGGAGAACGAGATCAGGCGGGCAGTGGGCGACATGCTCGACTGGGTCGGACTCGACCAGCGTGCCGAGGCGCGCCCCGCGACGCTTTCGGGGGGCGAACAGCAGCGGGTGGCGATAGCCCGAGCGGTCGTCGGTCGGCCGGAAGTTCTCGTCGCCGACGAGCCGACCGGCAACGTCGACCATGAAATGGCCCTGAAGCTTCTGCGGCTGTTCGAGGCGCTCAACCGGCTCGGCACTACGGTCGTGGTCGCGACGCACGACCTGCAGCTGCTCCGCAAGGTGCCGGATTCGCTGATCATGCGGCTCGACCGCGGCCGGCTGAGCGACCCGACGGGCGCGCTGCGCTATCCGCCACGCCGCGAGGTGGCCGCGCGATGACCGCGTTTCCTGCGCTCAGGTCGGCGCCGATCCGGCGCAATGCGCCGCGGTTCCGCGCCGGCGAGCGGCTGGTGCCGCAATCCCGGCTCTCGGGTCCCATGCCATGGGTCATCGCCATCATGATCGCACTGACCGTGGTCGCCGCCGGCGGTGGCCTCGCGCTGCGCAACCTGGGCGAAGGCGCACGGGCGGACATCGCCGGCGGGCTCACCGTGCAGATCCTCGAGGCTGCCCCGGCAGAGCGCGAACGACAGGCCCAGGTGGCCATGGCGGTGCTCGGCAACCGCGACGATGTCGGCAAGATCCGCAGAGTGCCCGAGGCCGAGCTCGAAGCCCTGCTCGAGCCCTGGCTCGGGCAGCAGGCGCGCGGGTCCGAGGAACCGATCCCGATGCCGGCGCTGATCGACGTGCAGGTCAAGGGACCGCTGACGACGCAGCGCCTCGAAGGGTTGCGCGCCTCGCTGGCAGGTGCGGCGCCGGCGGCCAGGATCGATGCCCAGTCCGGCTGGCTCAAGCCGGTGTTCGACGCGATCGCGTCGCTGCAATGGCTGGCGCTGGGGCTGATCGTGCTGCTTGCGGCCACGAGCGCTGCGGCGGTCTGGCTCGCGGCGCGCAGCGCGCTGGGGTCCAATCGCGAGACGATCGAGATCATCCACCTGCTGGGGGCCACCGACCGGCAGATCGCCGGGATCTTCCAGCGCTCGATCGGCACCGGCGCGGCCCTCGGGGGGTTCGCCGGCCTGCTGCTCGGCCTCGCCGCCATCTGGCTGCTCGGCCGCCAGTTTTCCCGGCTCGGTTCGGGAATGGTGGCAGGCGGCGGGCTCGAGCCGTTCGATTGGGCCGTGCTTGCGTCGATCCCGTTGATGGGTATCGCCCTGGCGATAGTCACCGCACGGATGACGGTGCTCGGCGCGCTCAGGCGCACGCTGTGATCAGGCGCATCGCCGCATTGCTGCTCGTTGCCTGGGCGCTCGGCTTCCTGTGGTTTGCGATCGCGCTGCCGCAACCCGCGGGCATGGAGAAGACCGACGCGATCGTCGTGCCGACCGGAAGCGGCGGGCGCATTCCGCGCGGCCTCGCGCTGTTGCGTCGGCACGTCGCGCCGCGGATGCTGGTGACCGGGGTGGACGAGGAGGTGCGGCCGCGCGAATTCGCCGCCGAGTACGATGTCGCGCCACAAGTGATGGAATGCTGCGTCACGCTCGGCTTTGCCGCCCTCGACACGCGCGGCAACGCGCGGGAGACCGCGGCCTGGGTGGCCGAGAACAAGGCCCGTTCGATCCGCCTGGTTACCTCCGACTGGCATATGCGCCGCGCCGCGCTCGAGCTGGCCGGCAGGCTGCCGCCCGAGACCGTGATCGTGCGCGACGCGGTGCGGTCGCAGCCCTCGCTGTGGATCCTGTTCCTCGAGTACCACAAGCTGCTGGCCACCTGGGTCGGCCGGGTGCGAGCGCGTTGAGCGCGGCCATGCGGGTGCTGCGCAGCTTGCTGTTCTATGCCGTGTTCTACGGCGGCAGCGTGCTGTTCGTGTTGCTGGCGGTGCTCGTCACGCTGGTCGCGCCGGCGCGCGTTCGCCCGGTGCCCGACGCGTGGTCGCGCTTTCATCGTATCTGTGTCCGCGCGCTGCTCGGCATCCGGGTGCGCGTGGCCGGAGCGCGGCACGCCGGGCCGGTGCTGTATGCGATCAAGCACGAGAGCTTCTTCGAGGCGATCGACCTGCCGGCCTTGCTCGATCACCCGGTGCCATTCGGCAAGGAGGAGCTGTTCCGGATTCCCGGCTGGGGCCGGGCGGCGCGGGCCTACGGCGCAGTGCCGGTGGCCCGTGCGGAGGGGGCCAAAGCCTTGCGCAAGATGGTCGCCGAAGCGCGCGCCTACTCGGCGATCGGGCGGCCGCTGGCGATCTTTCCGGAAGGGACGCGAATTCGTCACGGCAGCCGCCCGCCGCTGCAGTCGGGCTTTGCCGGGCTCTACAAGCTGCTCGGGCTGCCGGTGGTGCCGGTGGCGGTCGACAGCGGTCCGCTCTACCAGCCGCTGTGGAAGCGCCGGGGCACGATCACGCTGCTGTTCGGCGAGCCGATCGAGCCCGGCTTGCCGCGCGAGGAAATCGAAGCGCGCGTACACGCCGCGATCAACGCGCTCAACCGGCCCTAGTCCCCGTTGTGCTTGCGGCCGAAGTCGGCCCGCGCGTCGTCCTGGCCGATGGCGACGATCGAGCGGCGGATCTCGCGGGTGCGCGCGAACAGTTCGAACATCGTCTCCCCGTCGCCGGCCCTGATCGCCTCGCGCATCATCGCTAGGTCGGTGAGGAAGCGGTCGAGCATCTCGAGCACCGCGTCGCGGTTGTTGAGGAACACGTCGCGCCACATCGTCGGGTCGGAGGCGGCGATGCGGGTGAAGTCGCGGAAGCCGCCGGCCGAGTACTTGATGACCTCCCCGCGGGTGACGTCCTCGAGGTCCGAGGCGGTGCCGACGATGGTGTAGGCGATCAGGTGGGGAATGTGGCTGGTGACGGCGAGCACGAGGTCGTGGTGCTGGGCGTCCATCGTGTCGACCATGGCCCCGAGCGCTTCCCAGAACCCGACCAGCTGCGCCACTTTCGCCGGATCGGCTCCGGCGGGCGGGGTGACGATGCACCAGCGGCGATGGAACAGCGTGGCGAAGCCTGCGTCGGGCCCGCTGTGCTCGGTGCCGGCCACCGGGTGCGCGGGGATCACCGTGTGCCCGGGCAGGGCCTCGACAAGGGTTCGGCTGATGGCCTGCTTGGAAGAGCCGACGTCGCTCACCAGGACGTCCGCCGAGAGGCCGGGGCAGATCGCGCGCGCCGCATCGCCCATCGCGCCGACCGGCACGCACAGGATCACCAGGTCCGCGCTCGCGACCGCGGCCGCGGGACTGTCGGCGATGGTGTCGGCCAGGCCGCGTTCGGCGGCGCGCTTGCGAACCTGCGGGTCGCAGTCGTAGCCGGTCGTCGTCACTCCCGGCAGGTGCTCGCGCACCGCCAGTCCGATCGAGCCGCCGATGAGGCCGAGGCCGATGATGGCGACGTGGCGAACGCTCATCGCGCGCCCTCGGCGAGCTTGCGCAGCGTCGCGGCGACGGCGTCCATCTGCGCGCGCGTGCCGATGGTGATGCGCAGGCCCTGCGGCAGGCCCTGGCCCGGCAAGTGGCGCACGGCGTAACCCGCGTCGGCGAGGGCGGCGAGCGCGGCCTCGGCACTCAGCGCGCCTTCGAACAGCACGAGCACGAAATTGGCTTCGCTCGGCACCGCGCGCAGGCCGTGGTTGCCGAGCGCCTCGATGGTCACGACGAAGCGCGCGCGTTCGGTGCGATTGTGCGCGCGCGACGCCTCGACGAACGCCTGGTCGCCGAGCGCCGCGACGGCCGAGCGCTGCCCGGTCGCGGTCACGTTGAACGGCCCGCGGATGCGGTTGAGCGCGTCGATGAGATCGGGCGCGCCGGTGGCCCAGCCGATTCGCTCGCCGGCAAGGCCGTAGATCTTCGAGAACGTGCGGGTGACGAGGACGTTGGCGTGCGCGGCGGCAAGCGCCAGGCCGCCGTCGTCGTCCTCGGACTCGAGATAGTCGGCGTAGGCCTGGTCGATCACCAGCAGCACGTTCCCGGGCAGTCCCGCGTGGAGCCGCTCGAGCTCGGCGCGCGGCAGGAAGGTGCCGGTGGGATTGTTCGGATTGGCGAGGAACACCACCCGGGTCCGTTCGCTCACGCTGGCGAGCAGCGCGTCGACGTCGGTCGCGTAGTCGCGGTCGGGCGCGACGATCACGGTCGCCCCGCAGCGGCGCGCGGCGATGTCGTAGACCGCGAAGCCGTAGCGCACGTAGACCACTTCGTCGCCCGGGCCGGCGAACGCCTGCGCGGCGAGGTTGAGCAGTTCGTCGGACCCGGTGCCACAGACGATCCGGTCCGGATCGATGCCCTGGAGCTCGCCGATCGCGGCGCGCAGCGCGCGCGATTCGGGATCGGGGTACAGCGAGGGCGGACCGGCCTCCGCGCGCGCCGCCAACGCGGCGGGGCTGGTGCCGAGCGGGTTCTCGTTGGCCGAGAGCTTGACCAGCGGCCGGCCGTCGTCGCCGGCCGACTTGCCCGGGACATAGGCATGGATCGCCGCGATCCACGGCTTCATCTCTGGTTTCAAAGGGCTAGTCCCATCCGTCACGCGCGGGCGCATAACCGCTAGCGGCGGCAATTGACAGCCCGCTTGGCGTGGCACAAGTCCGCGCACACCATGGCCACCGTGCTCGCCTCGACCAGCAGCAGCCTCGCGCTCGCCAAGCCGCTCAAGCTTGACAGCGGGCAGGCGCTCGACCGCGTGACCGTGGCCTACGAGACCTACGGCGCGCTGAACGCGGACAAGTCCAACGCGATCCTGGTCCATCACGCTCTGACCGGCGACCAGCACGTGGCGAGCCCGCACCCGATCACCGGCAAGCCGGGCTGGTGGAACCGCATGGTCGGCCCCGGCAAGCCGATCGACACCGGCCGTTTCCACGTGATCTGCGCCAATGTGATCGGCAGCTGCATGGGCTCGACCGGCCCGGCGAGCGAGGCGGCGGACGGGCGGCCCTACGGCATGCGCTTTCCGGTGATCACCGTGCGCGACATGGTCCGTGCGCAAGTCGCGCTGCTCGACGCGCTCGGCATCGCCCGGCTGCACGCGGTCGTCGGCGGCTCGATGGGCGGGATGCAGGCGCTGAGCTTTGCCGCCAACTTCCCCGGACGGACGGCGCGGGTGCTGGCGATCGCCACCAGCGCGCGCCACTCGGCGCAGAACATCGCCTTCCACGAGGTCGGCCGGCAGGCGATCATGGCCGACCCGAACTGGCAGGGCGGCGGCTACTACGGCACCGGCAAGACGCCCGACAAGGGCCTCGCCGTGGCGCGCATGGCGGCGCACATCACCTACCTCAGCGAGGCCGGGCTGACCGACAAGTTCGGCCGCCGGCTGCAGGACCGGCAGGCGCGGAGCTTCGGGTTCGACGCCGACTTCCAGGTCGAGAGCTACCTGCGCCACCAGGGCATCGCCTTCACCGAGCGCTTCGACGCCAACTCGTACCTCTACATCACCCGGGCGATGGACTACTTCGACCTCGCCGAGGAGCACGGCGGACGGCTGGTCGATGCCTTCGCCCGCTGCACTGCGCGCTTCTGCCTGGTCAGCTTCGACACCGACTGGCTCTATCCGACCGCCGAATCGCGCGCCGTGGTCCACGCGCTCAACGCCGTCGCGGCGCCGGTCAGCTTCGTCGAGCTCTCGGCACCCTACGGCCACGACAGCTTCCTGCTCGACGTCCCCGCGCTCGACCGGGTGGTCAAGGGCTTCCTCGAGTGAGCCCCAGAAACGCGCTGCGCCCCGACCTCGAGGTGATCGCGCGCAACGTCGCGCCGGGCAGCCGCGTGCTCGACGTCGGCTGCGGCGACGGCGAGCTGATGGCCGTGCTGCAGGGCGAGAAGCAGGTCGACGCGCGCGGGATGGAGATCGATCCCGAGGCGGTCGAGCGCTGCGTCGCGCGCGGGTTGTCGGTGATCCAGGGCGATGCCGACCGCGACCTCGCCGACTATCCCGACCACGCGTTCGACTATGCGATCCTCAGCCAGACCCTGCAGACCGCCGCGCGGCCCGACCTGATGCTCGACGAGCTGCTGCGGATCGGGCGTAAGGCGTTCGTCAGCTTCCCCAACTTCGCCTACTGGCGGATGCGCTTCTCGCTGCTGCTGCACGGCCGCATGCCGGTGACGCGGCACCTGCCGGTCAGCTGGTTCGAGACGCAGAACATCCACCATGTTACCGTCGAGGACTTCCTCCGCCTGCTCGCCGACAAGGGCGTGACGGTGGAGAAGTGCTGGTTCTTCACCCGCGAGCACGAAATCGGCGGGGCACGGGCCAACTGGCGCGCCGAGCACGCGGTGTTCCAGCTTAGCCGCTGAGGCCGCGGGCGGCGGGCGACCAAGTGTAACCCGGCGCGCCACGCAAACAGCACCTTTTTCGAGCAGATCTGTCACCCCCTGAACCGTTCGTCCTTCATCAGCCGGTCGTAGCGGGCAAGGAGCCGCAAAAGCGCGGTATTGTCGGGTTTCTGACGCGAGCCGATGTACTTGCCGCCGCGGAAACGCGGCCGGACGAGGCCGTGGTAGGCGAGGAAAGGCAGGTCGTCGATTGTCACCCGGCGCACCGGCCTTCCCAGCGCCGCGTCCCACGCCGCGGCGAAGCTCTCCGCCCCCGGCCTGCGGCGCAGCTTGTAGGCGCTGTTGCGGCTCATGCCGACCCGCGCGCAGGCCGCGGAGACCGAGCCGGTCTCGGCCAGCCAGCCAAGGAAATGCGCCTGACGCTCGGTGGTCCAGCAGGCCTGGCCGGCGCGCACGGGCACGGGATAGAAGGCGGGCACGCGCGGCAGCCGGCGGCGCGGGCGGACGATGGCGGGCGATTCGTTGCTCATCCGACAGGATGAACCCGATCCGGGGGGCTGTAGGAAAGTGTTTTCTGGGAACGTCCGCTGGCGACCCAAAGCAGACATTCTTAACCGGAGCCTCCTAAGCCCGGCTGGGGTGAAACGGTGAGCCTCTATGCGCGATTTTGGCTACTCCAAGCGCGGGCGCGAGGTGAATGAAGCGCACGCCGAAGTGCACGCTGCCTTCAAGGAAGTCGTGAACAGGAACGACAGCAGCGACCCAAGGACGCGACGATGGCTCAGCGCCATCGAAGCGTTCCGAGCAGCTTATGCGCGCGTATATCCCGACACGTTACGACAGGTAGATCAGGGCGAAAAGAGCGCCTCGGAAAGCGACACGGCGGACATGCTGGACTTTCTTGAAGCCGATCCGATTTTCTACGGATCCGGCTACATGAAGGCGAAACTCTTGACCCAGATGAAGAGGCAAAAGCTCGACCAACAAGAGGTCGAGCGGCTGCAAGCGATCATCCTCAGCGTCGTCCAGAAGCAAGACTATCGTCGCGAGTTCCTCCACTACTGCCGCGCCGCTGCCAACGTTGACGACGAACGTTTCAGGGCGGAACTGAGCGCTTTGGAGCAGTCGGATGATCCTCATGTCTCGCAGCGCGCCAACTGGGTGTTGGCTGGGCTCGACGGCAAATGGCTCGACCTCAAGCGAGCGGCGAGGGGTCAGGAGAGGCGCGGCGATACCTACTTCCTGGTGGCGAATCCTCGCATCTCGTGACCATTTGAACGTCCGCTTTCCACCCAAAGCGGACCCATCTCCCCTCTCTCGGCATTCCCGCGAACGCGGGAACCTAGTGGGCTCTGCGGGTGCAGGACGTCTTCACCGCCGCGCCTACATCAGGGAGCTCGAGCCGATCGGGTGCGGCAACCTCGGCTGGCGAGACCAGGCAGGGGATCTCGGATTTTCGCCCTTTGAGCCGACTGGGTCCCCGCTTCCGCGGGGATGACGAAAGTGGGATGGGATGACGAACGTGGGATCGGGATGACGAAGGAAGGGCTGGTTGGGTCCGGCTTGCGACGTCCGGTTTCCTCCCGAAGCGGTCAGCCGGCTCCGTCGTTCACCAGCAGCACGCTGTCGTCGCGGGCGAGCGACCACACGCTGAGGCCTGCTTCGCCAGCCCGCGTCACCGCCATGCTGGTCGGCAGCGAGACGGTGACCAGCCGCGTCGCTCCGGCGCGGACGGCCTTCTCGACGATCTCGTAGGAGCAGCGCGCGGTCGAGAGGATGAAGCCGTCGGCCGGGTCCCGCCCGGCGCTCGCCAGCGCGCCGACCAGCTTGTCGAGCGCGTTGTGGCGGCCGACGTCCTCGCGCGCATGGAGGATTTCGCCCCGCGTCGTGGCGAAGGCGGCGGCGTGGGCGGCACCGGTGGCCTGGCCGAGCGGCTGGTGGCCGTGCAACGCGGCGAGGGCGGCGAAGATGGCGCTTTCGGCGAGCGGCCGGTGCGCGGGGACCCTCGGCAGCGGGCGAGCGACGGCCTCGAGGTTCTCGATCCCGCACAGGCCGCACGAGCTTTCGGCGACCCGGGTGCGGACGCGGTCGGTCAGTTGCTCGATGCCGAGGCCGGAGAGCGTAGCGCGCACGATCCAGCCCTTGTCGACTTCGGCGATGCCGATGTCGGTCAGGTCGGACGGCTGCCTCGCCAGCCCCTCGGTCAGCGCGAAGCCGAGCGCGAAGTCCGCGAGGTCGCGCGGGGTGGCCATCATCACCGCGTAGCTGAGGCCGTTGAACTCGAGCGCGACGGGCGCTTCGGGCACCCATTCGCGCGTCACCGGGCGGCGGCTGCCGTCGGGGTGGATTTCGGTGGCCGAGCTCACGCCCCGCTCCCGCTTGCGGGAGGGGTCAGGGGCGGGTGCGGGCCTGAACGGTGGACAGGCCCACCCCCGGCCCCTCCCGCAGGCGGGAGGGGAGAGGTGATCTCACCCGGCGTCGGAACGGCCGACCCCATCGACTTCGTTGAACTTGGTCGCGCGGGTCTGCGACGCGGGCTGTCCGCCGGCCTGCAGATGCTCGATCGCCTCGCGGGCGATGGGGCTCAGCTTGCTGTGGTCGTCGGCGAAGATCATCGCCTTCATCCGCGGGTCCCAGAACTGGTAGATGTGGTCGGCGGTGGCCAGCACGGCGTTCTCGTGGCCCATGGATTCGAGATTGCGGGCAATATCGCCGGCCATCCGGCGGAGCGTCTCGACCGTCGAGCTCATTCGGCGGGCTCCATCGCCGCATCCCTGGCGATCCGGCGCGAGCGCTCGCTGAGTTCCTCGTAGTCCTCCTGCCATTCGCTCGGCCCGTTCGAGGGCATGACCTGCACCGCGGTGACCTTGTACTCGGGGCAGTTGGTCGCCCAGTCCGAGTAGTCGGTGGTGACCACGTTGGCCTGCGTCGAGGGGTGGTGGAAGGTGGTGTAGACCACGCCCGGAGCGACCCGGTCGGTGACCAGCGTGCGCAGAGTCGTCTCGCCGGTGCGGCTGGCGAGCCTCGCCCAGTCGCCGGTCTTGAGCCCGCGATTCTCGGCGTCGGCCGGGTGCATCTCGAGCACGTCCTCGCCATGCCACACGACGTTGTCGGTGCGCCGCGTCTGCGCGCCGACGTTGTACTGGCTGAGGATGCGTCCGGTGGTCAGCAGCAGCGGATAGCGCGGGCCGGTCTTCTCGTCGGTCGGCACGTATTCGGTGACCACGAACTTGCCCTTGCCGCGCACGAACCCGTCGATGTGCATCACCGGCGAGCCTTCGGGATGCTGCTCGTTGACCGGCCACTGGACCGATCCCGTTTCGAGCAGCCGTTCCCAATTGAGCCCGGAGAAGCTCGGCGTCAGCCGGGCGATCTCGTCGATGATCTCGCGCGGGTGGGTGTAGTTCCAGTGGTCGCCGAGCGCGTTGGCGAGCAGCTGGGTCACCTCCCAGTCGGCATAGCCGTTGGCCGGCTCCATCACCTTGCGCACCGGCTGGATGCGGCGCTCGGCGTTGGTGAAGGTGCCGTCCTTCTCGAGGAAGGTCGAGCCGGGCAGGAAGACGTGGGCGTAGTTGGCCGTCTCGTTGAGGAACAGGTCGTGGACGATGACCAGTTCCATCGCCTCGAGCCCGGCGGCGACGTGCCGGGTGTTGGGATCGGACTGGAGAATGTCCTCGCCCTGGATGTAGATCGCCTTGAAGGTGCCGTCGACGGCGGCATCGAGCATGTTGTTGATCCTGAGGCCCGGCTCGCTGTCGAGCGTGACGCCCCAGTCCTTCTCGAACAGCGTGCGCGTGGCCTCGTCGTGGATGTGGCGATAGCCCGGCAGCTCGTGCGGGAAGCTGCCCATGTCGCACGAGCCCTGCACGTTGTTCTGCCCGCGCAGCGGGTTCACGCCGACGCCGGGGCGGCCGATGTTGCCGGTCACCATGGCGAGGTTGGCGATGGCGATCACCGCCGAGGAGCCCTGCGAGTGCTCGGTGACGCCGAGGCCGTAGTAGATCGCGCCGTTGCCGCCGGTGGCGTAGAGCCGCGCGGCCTGGCGCACCGCGTCGGCCGGCACGCGGGTGACGGCCTCGAGGAACTCGGGGCTGTGCTTGTCGTCGGAGACGAAGCGCGCCCAGTCCTGGTACTCGTCCCAGTCGCACCGCTCGCGGATGAACGCCTCGTTGGCGAGGCCCTCGGTGACGATCACGTGGGCGAGGCTGGTCAGCACCGCGACGTTGGTGCCCGGCTGCAGCGGCAGATGGTGCGCCGCCTCGATGTGCGGACTGCGCACGAGGTCGATGCGCCGCGGGTCGACCACGATCAGCCTGGCGCCCTGGCGCAGGCGGCGCTTCATGCGGCTGGCGAACACCGGGTGGGCGTCGGTCGGATTGGCGCCGATGACCATGATCACGTCGGCGTCCATCACCGAATCGAAGTCCTGCGTGCCGGCGCTGGTGCCGAAGGTGGTCTTGAGCCCGTAGCCGGTCGGCGAATGGCACACGCGGGCGCAGGTATCGACGTTGTTGGTGCCGAAGGTCGCGCGGACCAGCTTCTGCACCAGGTAGGTTTCCTCGTTGGTGCAGCGGCTGGAGGTGATGCCGCCGAGCGCGGCGGCGCCGTGCTGGGCCTTGATCGCCGTGATCCTGTCCGCGGTGTGGCTCAGCGCCTCGTCCCAGCTGACCTCGCGCCACGGCTGGTCGATCGACTCGCGGATCATCGGCGAGAGGATGCGGTCCTTGTGGTTGGCATAGCCGTAGGCGAAGCGGCCCTTGACGCAACTGTGCCCGCGGTTGGCCTTGCCGTCCTTCCACGGCACCATGCGGACGAGCTGCTCGCCGCGCATCTCGGCGCGGAAGGTGCAGCCGACGCCGCAATAGGCGCAGGTGGTGACCACGGCGCGTTCGGGCAGACCGATCGCCTTGACGCTCTTTTCCTGCAGCGTCGCCGTGGGGCAGGCCTGCACGCAGGCGCCGCAACTGACGCATTCGCTGGAAAGGAAGTTGTCGCCGTCCTGCCCGGCGCTGACCTTGGAGGCGAAGCCGCGCCGGTCGATGGTCAGCGCGAACGTGCCCTGGACTTCGTCGCACGCGCGCACGCAGCGGCTGCAGACGATGCACTTGCTCGGGTCGAAGTCGAAGTAGGGATTCGAGGTGTCGGTCGTCATGCCGAGGTGGTTGTCGCCCTCGTAGCCGTAGCGCACGTCGCGCAGGCCCACCGCGGCGGCCTGTTCCTGCAGTTCGCAGTCGTTGTTGGCGCTGCAGGTCAGGCAGTCGAGCGGGTGGTCGGAGATGTACAGCTCCATCACGCCCTTGCGCAGCTTGTCGAGCCGCGGGGTCTGCGTGTGGACGTTCATACCCGCCGCGACCGGCGTAGTGCAGCTGGCCGGAGTGCCGCGCGCGCCGTCGATCTCGACCAGGCACAGCCGGCAGGAGCCGAACGACTTCATGTTGTCGGTGGCGCAGAGCTTGGGAATCGCGCCGCCGATCTCGGCCGCTGCGCGCATCACGCTGGTGCCCGCGGGCACCGTCACGTCACGCCCGTCGATGGTCAGGGTGACCATCTCGTCGGACTTGACCTCGGGCGTGCCGAAGTCTGCCTGGCGTTCAAATCCCATCTTGTCTCTCCGCGGCGGTCAGATCCGCCGGTGTATTGATATTAGCAGGTTTGCTGCCGATTTTCACCGCCGTTGCGCCAATCGCCCCCGCGAACGCAAGCATCGAATGCTTTCCCTCCGTCAAGAGCAGCGTTTCGATCGCGTCGACGGTTCCCGCCGGCCAGTGGCCGACCACCGGCTGGCTTTCGGCGTAGGCCGGGGCAGGGGTGAGCAGCTCGGGCAGGTTGTCGGGCAGGCCGACCGAATCGACGCCGATCGTCAGCACGCTGTCGTAGCCATCGTCGCGCGCCAGGCGCAGGCCGGCGGCAATCCCGGCCAGCGGGCCCATGCCCGCCTGCGGCCAGTCGGGGATGCACGGCGCCGGCGCGGTCTCGCGCCCGGCGACGACGACATATTCGCACCAGCCCGACAGCGTATCGACCGCGCGCGCCAGCAGCGTGCGGCCGCCGAGCTCGGCAAGCGCCTTGTCGCTGCCGAAGCGGGTCGACTGGCCGCCGGCGAGAACCACGCCGAGGATCATGCGTCGTTCCGGTCGAGCACCTTCCGCACCGCGCCTTCCCGGCCCGGCATGAAGTCTTCCGGCCAATTCTTGAGCGCGCTCATCACCGGATAGGGCGTGAAGCCGCCGAGCGCGCACAGCGAGCCGAATTTCATCGTCTCGCACAAGTCGGTGAGCAGGCCGATCTCCTGCTCGGGCAGGCGGCCGCTCTTGGGCGCGTTGTGCATCACCGGCAGCGCCTCGACCGCGTCGGCCCTGCGCCCGCCGGCACGGATGCGGTCGATCAGTTCGACCCCGCGGACCGAGCCGATGCGGCACGGGGTGCACTTGCCGCAGCTCTCCGCGGCGCAGAACTCCATCGCGAAGCGCGCCATCGCGCCCATGTCGGCGGTGTCGTCGAACACCGTGATGCCGCCGTGGCCGATGAGCGCGTCGGCCTCGGTATAGGCCTCGTAGTCGAACCGGATGTCGAACTGGTCGGGATGGAGGTAGGCGCCGAGCGGGCCGCCGACCTGCACCGCCTTGACCGGGCGGCCGCTGTCGGTGCCCCCGCCGACGTCGTAGACCAGCTCGCGCAAGGTGATCCCGAAGGCCACTTCGTACAGCCCGCCGTGCCTGATGTTGCCGGCCAGCTGGATCGGCATCGTGCCCTTCGAGCGGGCGATGCCGAGCGCGTCGTAGGCGCTCGAGCCGCCTTCGCCGAGGATGTGCGGCACCGCCGCCAGCGTCAGCACGTTGTTGACCACCGTCGGCTTGCCGAACAGCCCTTCGATCGCCGGCAGCGGCGGCTTGGCGCGGACTTCGCCGCGCAGCCCCTCGAGCGAATTGAGCAGCGAGGTCTCCTCGCCGCAGACGTAGGCGCCGGCGCCGACGCGGACTTCGCAGCGGAACGGGGCGATGACCTCGGCGCACAGCGCCAGCGCCTGCTCGAGCTTGCGGATCGCGTCGGGATATTCGCTGCGGACGTAGATGTACCCCTGGTCCGCCCCCACGGCCTCGCCGGCGATCGCCATGCCCTCGATCAGCGCGTAAGGATCGCCTTCCATCAGCATGCGGTCGGCGAACGTGCCGCTGTCGCCTTCGTCGGCGTTGCACACGATGTATTTCTGCTCGCCCGGCGTGGCCGCGACGGTCTTCCACTTGATGCCCGCCGGGAAGCCCGCGCCGCCGCGGCCGCGCAGGCCCGAGGCGGTGACTTCCTCGATGATCTGCGTCCCGCCGATGCGGCGCGCGCGCTCGAGGCCGCTCCAGCCGCCGGTCGCCGCGTAGTCCTCGAGGCTTGTCGGGCGCGTCTGGCCGGCGCGGGCGAAGGTCAGGCGCTGCTGGCGGGCGATGAACGGGTGCTCGACGATTTCGCCGATCGCCTTGTCGCTCGACCCGGCGAGGATCGCATCGACGTCGGCGATCGTGGCCGGGCCGAATCCGGTGCCGTCGATCTCGACCAGCGGCTCGAGCCAGTGCATGCCCCAGCTCGAGGTGCGCTGCACTTCGTGGCCCTTGTTCGCGAACGTCTCGGCCAGCTCGTCGGCGCCGAGCGCGCGGGCGAGGGCGTCGTCGGAAATGCGCACGATCATCGGGCGGCCTCGATCACATCGGCCAGGCCGCTGGCGTCGAGCCGGGCATGGAGCCGGTCGCCGACGCGCGCGCTCGGCCCGGCGCTGCACAGGCCGAGGCAGTAGACGGTAGTCAGCCTGACGCGATCGCCCGCGGCCTTCTCCGCCGCCGGGATCAACGCCTCGACCCCGCGCGCCTTGCACGCCTCGGCGCGGCAGATCTGCACCTCGGGCCGCGCGTCGGCCGTCTCGCGGAAGTCGTGATAGAAGCTGACCACGCCGTGGACGTCGGCCCGGCTGAGGTTCAGCTCGCGGGCGATGACCGCCTCGGCCGCCGCGTCGACGCAGCCGAACTCGTGCTGCACGTCGTGCAGGATCGGCATCATCGCGCCTTCGCGGGCCGCATGCTCGGCCACGATCTCGGCCACTCTTTGCTCGTTGGTACTCAAGACTTCAGGCCTTCTCGTTCAGTTTGGCCGCGTGCCAGGCGATGTGCTCGGCCATGAAGGTCGAGATGAAGAAGTACGAGTGGTCGTATCCTTCCTGCATCCGGATCTGCGCGCGCATATCCACATTGCGGCACGCCTCGTCCAGCAAATGCGTCTTAAGCTGGCTATCGAGGAAGTTGTCCGCCGTGCCCTGGTCGACCAGCAGGTCGGGCAGGCGGGCGCCGTCCTCGATCAGGGCGCAGGCATCGTACTCCCGCCAGGCCGCGCGGTCATCCCCGAGATAGCCGGACAGTGCCTTTTCGCCCCACGGGCAGTTCGTCGGACTGACGATCGGCGCGAACGCGCTGGTCGATCTGAACCGGCCGGGACTGCGCAGGCTGAGCGTCAGCGCGCCGTGCCCCCCCATCGAGTGCCCGGTGATCCCCTGGCGCGCCATGTCGACCGGGAACCCGGCCGCGACGAGCGTCGGCAGCTCCTGCTCGAGGTAGGCCCGCATGCGGTAGTGCTTGGCCCACGGGTCCTGCGTCGCGTCGACGTAGAACCCGGCGCCCTTGCCGAAGTCGTAGGCCGCGTCGTCGGGCACCTCGTCCCCCCGCGGGCTGGTATCCGGCGCGACGAACACGATCCCGTGCTCGGCGCAGGCGCGGCGGTACTCGCCCTTCTCCATCACGTTGGCATGGCTGCAGGTGAGCCCGGAAAGGTACCACAGCACCGGCAGCTTCGCGCCCGGCGCGTGCTCGGGAACGAACACCGCGAAGGTCATCGCGGTGCCGGTCTCGGCCGACTGGTGCTGGTAGACGCCCTGCGTGCCGCCGAAGCTCCTGCTCGTGCTGACGGTCTCGATGGTCACGACGCTTCGCCGGGCCCCCCCACGCTGAACGCGCAGAGCTTGTTGCCCACCCGGTCCCGCACATAGGCACCGTAGAGCGGCACGTCGCCGTAATCGCGCGGCCCCGGCGGCCCTTCGCAGGTGCCGCCGTTGGCGAGCGCGGCCTTGTGCCAGGCATCGACTGCCTCGCGGCTGGGGGCCTTGAGGCCGATCGTGCCGCCGTTGGCATGCGTCGCCGCCTGCTCGTCACGCGGGATCGCCACTCCGAACATGCCGGTCTCCGGGGAACCGTAGAAGGCTCCCCGGGGCGTGTGCTGGCCGGAGATTCCGAGGGCGGCGAAGGTGGCGTCGTAGAACGCGCGCGCCTTGTCGGGATCGTCGGTCCCGACCATCACGTGGCTGAACATCGCTCCGTTGCCCGCGCTCAGTGGCGCATGTGGAAGGCGCAGATCTTGTTGCCGTCCGGATCGCGCAGATAAGCGCCGACCGAGTTGTTCGGCGCGCGGTCGCGCGGTCCCGGAGGGCCGTCGCAGGTGCCGCCCGCAGCGAGGCCGGCCTCGTGCCAGCGCGTCACCGTCTCGTCGTCCGCGGCGGCGAGGCCAAGCGTCGCGCCGTTCGAGACCGTCGCCGGCTGCCCGTCATAGGGCTTGCCGACCACGAGCGTGCCGCTCGGGCCCGAATAGACCAGCATCGGGGCTTCGGGCGGGACGACGTTCTCGTAGCCGAGCTCCTTCATCGTGGCGTCGTAGAACTTGCGGCTCTTTTCGATGTCGTTCGAGCCAAGGAAAGCGTGAGTGAACATGGGGTATCTCCTGTGAGGTAACGGTTGTCAGTAGACGACGACGCTGCGGATGCTTTCGCCCGCGTGCATCAGGTCGAAGCCCTTGTTGATCTCCTCGAGGGAGAGGACGTGGGTGATCATCGGGTCGATGGCGATCTTGCCGTCCATGTACCAGTCGACGATCCTGGGCACGTCGGTGCGGCCCTTGGCGCCGCCGAACGCGGTGCCGCGCCAGTTGCGACCGGTGACGAGCTGGAACGGCCGGGTGGCGATCTCCTTGCCGGCTTCGGCGACGCCGATGATGATCGATGTGCCCCAGCCGCGGTGGCAGGCTTCGAGCGCGGTGCGCATCACCTCGGTGTTGCCGGTGGCATCGAAGGTGTAGTCGGCGCCGCCGTCGGTCAGCTCGACGATCTTCGCCACCGTCTCCTCGCGGCTCATGCCCCTGGAATTGAGGAAGTGGGTCATGCCGAACTTGCGGCCCCATTTCTCGCGCGCGGGATTGATGTCGACGCCGACGATCCGGTCCGCGCCGACCAGCCTGGCGCCCTGGATCACGTTGAGGCCGATGCCGCCGAGCCCGAACACCACCACGTTCGAGCCGGGCTCGACCTTGGCCGTCTTGACCACCGCGCCGACGCCGGTGGTGACGCCGCAGCCGATGTAGCAGCTGGTCTTGAACGGCGCGTCCTCGCGGATCTTGGCGACCGCGATCTCGGGCAGCACGGTGAAGTTCGAGAACGTCGAGCAGCCCATGTAGTGGAAGATCGTCTCGCCCTTGTAGCTGAAGCGCGAGGTACCGTCGGGCATCAGCCCCTTGCCCTGGGTGGCGCGGATCGCGGTGCACAGGTTGGTCTTGCCCGAGAGGCACGATTTACACTGGCGGCATTCGGGCGTGTACAGCGGGATCACGTGGTCGCCGGGTTTCACCGAGGTTACCCCTGACCCGACCTCGCGCACGATGCCCGCGCCCTCGTGGCCGAGGATCGACGGGAAGATGCCTTCGGAATCGAGCCCATCGAGCGTGTAGGCGTCGGTGTGGCAGATGCCGGTCGCCATGATCTCGACCAGCACCTCGCCGGCCTTCGGACCCTCGAGATCGACCTCCACGATCTCGAGCGGCTTGTTCGCCTCGAACGCTACGGCGGCACGCGACTTCATTGGTATTCTCTCCGGTTAATCGATGGCGGCGCCGATGGGCACCGTTTCCAGGTCGACGTCGGCGTCGCGCAGCGGCACCAGCCAGATCAGCACCGCGCCGAGGATCGCGCCGATCGCCATGATGCTCGATACTGCCAGCAGGTGCTCGTTGCCCCCGCCGAAGACGTTGGTGAACAGATACCCGGCGATGATCGGCGAGCCGGCCGCGCCGGCCCGGCCGACGCCGAGCACGAAGCCGGTCCCGGTGGCGCGGGCGAAGGCGGGAAAGCCCCGCGCGAAGGCGGCGTAGTATCCGACGATCGCGGCGTTCAGGAAGAACATCGTCAGGAAGGTCGCGACGCGCCAGCCCCACAGGCTGTCGGCGCCGAGGCCGAAATAGGCCACCGCGCCCGAGCCGACCACGGCGCAGGCGATCAACGGAGCCTTGATGTCCCACTTGCGGAGCAAGAACCCGAACAGGAACCCGCCAACCGCACCGCCGACATTGGCCCACGTCAGCGTGCTCGCGGCGTCGGGCTGGCTGAAGCCGTCGTCCGCGACGATCTGCACCGCGAACTTGAGGATGTAGTAGAACGTGATGGTGTGGAACAGGTAGCCGAACGCCAGCAGCAGCGTGACCGGGCGCAGCCGCGGGTTGGCGAGGATGTCGGTCACCTTGGGCTTCGGCGCTGTCGGCGAGACGTCGGGCAGCGCGTCGATCGGCGGCTGCCTGAACGTGCGCAGCGAGCGGTTGATCTTGTCGACCGCGCCCTCGGGCCGGCGCGCGGCATAGAAGGCCGGGGTCTCGGGCACGAGCAGCACGATCAGGGGAATCATCAGCGCGGTGACCACCGAGCCGAACAGGAAGACCGCGCGCCAGTCGTAATTGACCAGCAGCCAGGTTTGCGCCGCATAGCCGCCGATCACCCCGCCGATCGGATAGCCGATCACGTACAGCGCCATGGCGAGGCTGCGCCCCTTCTGGCTGGTCGATTCCGCGGTCACCGCGTTGGTCGCGGCGAGCATTCCGCCGATGCCAAGGCCGGTGAGGAAGCGCCAGATCGTCAGGTTGTCGACGCCGGTCGCGGCGTGGGCCATGTACATGCCGATCGCCATGATCACCAGGCACACGAGCATCGCCGGCTTGCGGCCCAGCTTGTCCGCCACGCCGCCGAGGATCACCGAACCGAAGCCCATGCCGACCAGCTCGGCCGAAAGGACGATGCCGAGCTCGGAGCGGGGAATGCCCCACTCCTTGGTGATGCCGGGAGCCGAAAAGGCGCTCGACAGCACGTCGAACCCGTCGAGCGCGTTCAGCAGGATCATCAGCACGACCACGACCCACTGGCGCGCGCTCATCGGATTGTCGTCGATCACCTTGATCGGATTGGTGCCACTTGCCGGACCGGCCATGTCTTTGATTCCCTCTCCCTGGGGCGCCCTCATTCGTGGATTCGCGCCAGCATTTCCACCAGTTTTTCCACTTCCGCGCCGCTGAATCGCGCCTTCAGCCAGGCTTCGTGCTCGGCGATGCAGCGCTTCGCCTGGCGCAGCGCGGCGATGCCGGCATCGGTCAGGAACAGCGCCTGCTTGCGGCCGTCGCTGTCGGACCGTTCGCGCCGCAGGTAGGCGCGGTCCTGCAGGCGGTTGACGATGGTCATCGTCGTCGCCCGGTCCATGCGCAGCCGGCGGCCGAGCTCGATCTGCGACACACCGGGACTGTCGCCGACCAGCCACAGCGCCGAGACCTGCTTCTGCGTCAGGTCGAGATCGGCGAACGTTTCGGTGAAATGGCGGTAGACCGCGCCGTGGGCGAGGCGGATGTGGAAACCGAGGATCGCGCCGAGCTCGCCAAGTTCGCCCACTTTGTCCTCGGTCAATGCCGGCGCGCCCACGAGCTTCGATGCCTCCCCAATCGTCTTGCCTAATCGTTAGTGGAGCATACAATCCGGCGCAAGGAGAGGAACCCGATGGCGCATTTCCCGCATACCCCCAGCTTCACCGGCTTCAACACGCCGAGCCGGATCGAGGCCGACATCGCCGACCTGCAGCACGAAGGCACGATTCCGCCCGCGCTCGACGGGGCGTTCTATCGCGTGCAGCCGGACCCGCAGTTCCCGCCCAAGCTGGGCGACGACATCAGCTTCAACGGCGACGGGATGGTCACCCGGTTCCATTTCCACGACGGGCAGTGCGACTTGCGCCAGCGGTGGGCCAAGACCGACAAGTGGAATCTCGAGCACGAGGCCGGCCATGCGCTGTTCGGCGCCTATCGCAACCCGCTGACCGACGACGACAGCGTCAAGGGCAAGATCCGCTCGACCGCCAACACCAATGCCTGGATCTTTGCCGGCAAGCTGTGGGCGATGAAGGAGGATTCGCCCGCACTGCTGATGGACCCGGCGACGATGGAGACCGAGACGTTCGAGACCTGGGACGGGGCGATGAAGAGCCAGACCTTCACCGCGCATCCGAAGATCGACCCGAAGACCGGCAACATGGTCGCGATCGGCTATGCCGCGAGCGGCCTGTGCACCGACGACGTGTCCTACATGGAAGTGGCGCCCGATGGCTCGCTGGTGCGCGAGAAGTGGTTCAAGGTCCCCTACTACTGCATGATGCACGACTTCGGCATCACCGAGGACTACCTCGTGCTGCACATCGTGCCCTCGATCGGCTCGTGGGAGCGGCTCGAGCAGGGCATGCCGCACTTCGGCTTCGACACCACCATGCCGGTCTATCTCGGCGTGATCCCGCGGCGGGACGACCTCAAGCAGGACGACATCCGCTGGTTCAAGCGCGACAACTGCTTCGCCAGCCACGTGCTCAACGCCTGGCAGGAGGGGACCAAGATCCACTTCCTGACCTGCGAGGCGAAGAACAACATGTTCCCGTTCTTCCCCGACGTGCACGGCGCGGCGTTCAATCCGGCCGAGGCGATGAGCAAGCTGACCGACTGGACGGTTGACCTCGCCAGCAACGGCGAGGAATTCGATGCCATCACCCGGTTGACCGACACCTCCTCCGAATTCCCGCGCATCGACGACCGCTTCACCGGGGTGAAGACCCGCTACGGCTGGGGTCTCGAGATGGACATGACGCGCCCGGTCGAACTCAAGGGCGGCAGCGCCGGCGGGTTCATGATGAACTGCCTGTTCCTCAAGGATCTCGAGACCGGCGCCGAGCAGCACTGGTGGTGCGGCCCGGTCTCGAGCCTGCAGGAGCCGTGCTTCATCCCCCGCAGCAAGGATGCGCCCGAAGGCGACGGGTGGATCGTGCAGGTCTGCAACCGGCTCGACGACCACCGCAGCGACCTGCTGCTGTTCGATGCGCTCGAGATCGAGAAGGGCCCGATAGCCACCGTCAACGTGCCGATCCGCCTGCGCTTCGGCCTGCACGGCAACTTCGCCCCGAGCGCCGAACTGGGGCTGGCCGCCTAGCTGCGCGCCGAGCCGAGTGACTGGAGCGGTTAACCGCCCGCCGCGAACGCCTGTCGGCTGGGCGGAATGCGGCTATTCGCGGACGGGTCGAACGGTCTAGACCGGTCTCACCGGGGGCAACGGGAGGACATGAGGTGGTCGCACAAGCCGCCGTCGCCGACGGCCATTCGGTATTCTTCACCAAGCCGGTGCGGGTCGACCTGCACTATCTGCGTGCCAGCGGGCTGGCCCAGATGCGGCTGCAGCTCGCGGTGCTGTCGGGCAACCGCCGCCGCGCGCTCGAGCAGATCGACCGGCTGGTCGACATCGACAAGCAGCTCGAGCTGATGGCCGACGGTAAGGTCGCCATCGCCCCTTCGCCCGAACGCCTCGAGGCCGAGCTTGCCGACCAGCGGCTGGCGATCGCCACCGAGAAGCTGGCGCTGACCTCGGCCATCGAGCTTCCGCGCCTCGAGCCGGCGTTCGGCGCCGGGATGGGCCAGGTGCTCGCCCCCGACGAGGACATCGTGATCGTCGAGGACGCGACGGTCAGGAACAGGCTGTTCCACCTGCTGCTGTGGAGCGCGGGGTTCCTGATCCTGTGCCTCGGGGTGGCCGCGGCGGCGGTGACGCAGCTATAAAGATCCTCCTCGTTTCCGCGAAGCGGGAATGGGGAGGGGGACGATGCGCAGCATGGTGGAGGGGTCGGGCGTCGCATGCCCCTCCACCACGACGGCTGCGCCGTCGCGGTCCCCCTCCCCATCCTGCTCCGCAGGACAGGGAGGATCTTTACGCCGCCACCGCCTCCCTGGCGTCGGCGAGGACCATCTCGGCACCCTTCTCAGCGATCATGATGGTCGGCGCGTTGGTGTTGCCCGAGCTGATCTTGGGCATCACCGAGGCATCGATCACCCGCAGGCCCTCGACGCCGCGCACGCGCAGCTGCGGATCGAGCGGATAGCGCTCGTCGCCCATCGCGACGGTGCCGACGCAGTGGTACAGCGTGCCGCCGGCAACCTTGGCATAGCCGAGCATCTCCTCGTCGGTGTTGCCGAACGGATCGCCCGCCTGCTTGAGGTACGGCTCAAGCGCCGGCTGCTGCCAGATCCTGCGGACGAGCTTGAGCTGGTCGACCACGCTCTGGCGGTCGATCGGATCGCTGAGATAGTTCGGCACGATCTTCGGCCACACGGTGCCGTCGGGCGACTTGGCATGGATATGCCCGCGCGATTCCGGGCGCAGCTGGCACGGGTTCGAGGCCATGCCCGGCTCCTTGTCGAGCCGCAGGCCCTGGTACTGGTTGAGGTATTCGAGGTCCATCGACGCGGCCATCACGTGGATCTGGATGTCGGGATACTGCAGCGTGTCGCGGCTCTTGGCGAACACGCAGCCGTGGCCGACGGCGTAGGACAGCAGGCCCTTCCTGGTCAGTCCGTACTTGGCGATCTCGCCGAGCAGCTTCACCCCGCGGCTGAGCTGGTTGATCGAGTGGTGCGGCTCCTTGAGCGCCGTCTGGCAGCCGATCATGTAGTGGTCCTGCAGGTTCTCGCCGACCATCGGCGATTCGTGCACCAGTTTGACCCCGAGCTCCTGCAGCAGCGCGCCCTGGCCGACGCCCGAGATTTCGAGCAGCTTGGGCGATTCGACCGCGCCGGCGGCGAGGATCACCTCGCGCGCGACCATGACCTTGCGCGTCTCGCCGTGCTGCCTGAACTCGACCCCGACCGCCTTCTTGCCGTCCCACAGGATCCGGGTGGTCATCGCGTGCGTCTCGACCAGCAGGTTCGGCCGCTTCATCGCCGGATGCAGATAGGCCACCGCAGCCGAGTGGCGGCGGCCGTTCTTGGCGGTCATCTGGAAGAAGCTGACGCCTTCCTGGTTGCCGTCGTTGAGGTCCTTCTTGAACGGGATGCCGGCCTGGACGCAGGCCTGGACGATCGCCGCGCTGACCGGATGCTCCTCGGGGAAATCGGACACGTTGAGCGGTCCGCCGGCGCCGTGGAACTGGTCCTCGCCCCGCTCCTGGTTCTGGCTCTTGCGGAAGTATGGCAGGACGTCGTCCCAGCTCCACCCGCGCGCGCCCATCTGCGCCCAGCCGTCGTAGTCGGCCGCCTGGCCGCGGACGTAGAGCAGGCCGTTGATCGAGCTCGAGCCGCCGAGCACCTTGCCCTTGGGCCACTTGTGCCGGCGGCCGCCCGAGCCTTCGTCGACCTCGGTCTCGTAGAGCCAATTGACCTTGGGATCGTTGAGCGTCTTGCCGAAGCCGATCGGGGTGTGGATCATGATGTTGGAGACGAACTGGCCCGGCTCCTTGAGCGGCCGGTCGTCGCCGCCCGCCTCGAGCAGCACGACCTTGTGCGCGCCGCTCTCGGTCAGCCGCGCGGCCAGCACGCAGCCGGCGCTCCCCGCCCCGACGATGACATAGTCGGCGTAAAGGTCAGCGGCCATTTATTCTCTCCTCGATCCTCGTTCGCGCAATATTCGCGCGATTCGCTTGCTTGGCACGCTAGGGTTCGTACCCTGTGGCGGCAATGGCTGGAGATGCGCATGATCAAACCCGAGCTTGAGTTCGTCTACGAAGCCGGCGGCGAACTCGGCCCGCCGCGCGAGATCGGCAAGGTGGTCGACGGCACGCGGCGGATCATCCCGATCAGTGCCGGCGGCTACGTCAAGGGCCCCAGGATCAGCGGCAGGCTGATGGGCAATTCGGCCGACTGGCAGCTGACACGGCCCGACGGGGTGACGGTGGCCGACGCGATCTACGCCATCGAGACCGACGACGACGCGCTTATCCAGATCCGCAACAAGGGCCTGCGCCACGGGCCGCCGGAGGTGATGGACCGGCTGCGGCGGGGCGAGGACGTCGATCCGGCGGACTACTACTTCCGCACGGTGCCCGAGTTCATCGCGCCGGAAGGACCGTACGACTGGCTTAACAGGTCGATCTTCGTCTGCGCCGGGGCGCGATTTGCCAGCAGCATCAAGCTGTGGGTCTGGCGGGTGACGTAGGCCGCCATTTGTCTTCGGCACTGCGGAAGGGCAATATGGCGCGCTGAAGGAAGGGGGGAATCGGCATGAGCCATCCGAGCCTCGCGTCGCGGCTTCTGCCGGCTTCGGCCCCCATCCTGGCGGCGATCGCGATCCTCCAGGGGCCGGGTGCGGCAGTCGCGCAGGAAGCGCCGGCGGACCTCACCGTCGTCCCGCCGGTCCCGGCCGATTTCGTGCCGCAGAAGACCCCTTGGGGCGACCCCGACATTCGCGGCATTTGGCCGACCCAGGCGATTGCGGATGCCGACGTTCCGTTCGAGCGTCCACCGGAAAGCGGCAACCGGGCCTGGCTAACCGAGGCCGAATTCGCCGAGAGGCTCGCCGCGGCGGAGCGGTCCGATGCCGGCGCGGGCCGGGCAGGCGACCTCAACGCCAGTACCGACGGCCTCGCCAACTGGGTCCGCACCAGTTCGAACGGCCGGCGCAGCTCGATGCTCATCAGTCCGACCGACGGCCGGCTGCCGCCGCTGACCCCGTGGGCCGAAGCCCTGACCAGGGACGGCAAATCGAGCTGGAAGAGGGGGCAGGCGATCGATTCGGTCTACGATCTCGACGCTTTCGACCGCTGCATCACACGCGGCCTGCCGAGCATCATGCTGCCGACGATGCTGAACAACGCGGTGCGCATCTTTCAGGCTCCCGGCCTGGTGGTGCTCAAGATGGAGACGCTCGACACACGCATCATTCCGCTCGGCGGCGGCGATCACCGTCCGGCGGCCGTGCGGACATGGATGGGAGACAGCCGCGGCCACTGGGACGGCAATGCGCTGGTGATCGAGACCACCAACATCATCGATGGCGACGGCACCGGCCGGGACCCCGGCAGGCTGGCCGCCTCGCCGGCTTACGGAGTTTCGCCGTTTCCGGTCAGCCGGCAGGCGCTGGTGGTCGAACGACTGACGATGACCGGCCCCGATCGGATCGAATACGAAGTGACCTACAGGGATCCCGAGGTGTTTACGTCCCCCTGGAGCGCGCGGCTCGAATGGTCGCGCGACGACGGCTACAGGATGTTTGAATACGCCTGCCATGAAGGCAACGTGCAGGTTCGCGACATGATCAATTCCTCGCGCGCCCAGCGCCGGACCGATGGCGAAGCGATTTCTGCCGGCAAGGGCGGCTGACCTCCCGCGACGCAATTCCGGCGGCGACGCGGGTGCACATCTTAAGACAGTCGCGCGTAGGGCTTCGGCACTTCAGCAACCGCAAAGGCCAGCCATGCTCGACACCAATTTCGAATCCGCCTGCGACCGGTTGTCCCACGTCGTGGACAGCGTGCAATTCGAGCGGGTCCGCTGGGCGCGGCACGAAGGCCCGATGTTCGCCCGGCTGGTCGAGCTGGCGCAGGCGGCGGTCGCCGAACGGCCGGATTTCGAGCTCGCCGACGAGGGCTCGAGCGGAGGCGCCAAGCGCTTCGTGCTCAAGGTCCACGGCAAGCGCATCGTCGCCCTGAACATCGCCCTGGAGGCGGGTCAGGCGGCCCTGTGGTGCGACGCGATCGAGCGCAGCCCCTATCGGGTGGTCAACGGACGGCGCCACGTGGCCGACTTTCAGGCCATCGACGCCGAATGGATGCAACAGGCGCTCGGCGCCATCTGGAGCGAAGTCGAGTAGCGCCCCGCGCTAATCGCCGACCACGTTCCCGCGCGTCGCCTCGAGCGAGATCGGACCAACCAGCGAAGCGACGATGCCCGGCCCGGTCTGGTCGGGCCGGCGCGCGTCCATGCGCATCTCGTTCATGGCGATGTGCGCGGTGATGTGCCGCTCGAACGGCAGCGTCGGACCGTCGCCCCAGTCCTGGTGGGCGATGTCGAATTCCAGCGTGTCGCCCGCGATCCTGAAGTTCTCGAGGACGCCGAACGTGTACGGGTTGTCGCAGCGGCCGCAGGCGAGGCCGAACAGCCGCTCGCCGTCCTGGCGGATGAGGAAATACTGCTTGTCCATGCCGACCCCGAAGCCGAGCCAGGCCCCGACCACGTCGGCCGCGCTCAGCTGCCGCCAAGGAGCGGGCTGCGCGTAAGGCGCGGGCCGGGCTCCACTGCTGCCACCGCCAGGGGCGACGGGGACGATCGGCACCGCCGACGCACCCGGCGGGAAGATGTTGACCGGAAACGCCGAAGGGGTGGGGCCGCGCGGGTCCTTGATCGCGACGTGCTCGAACGCCCCGCCGCCGAAGCCGCCGCGCATGCCGGTGACGACCAGCTTGCCGTCGGCGAGCGTGCCTTGCGCTCGGTCCTCGTGGGCAAGCGAGCCGTCGAGATTGAGGTGCCGGATCGTGAACGCGAGGCCGCGCGCCTCGTCGAACGTGCCATCGATCGGCGCCAGCGTCGTGCCGTCGGCGCACTGGGTGCAGAACACGCCGGTGACCCTGTCGCCGCGGATGACGAACTCGTAGACATCCGGATCGCTGGCGTCAGTGCGCCAGCCGCCGCGGTAGTAGTCGGCGGTCTCGGCCAGTGCCGGCACGGCGGCCCCGGCCGCGCAGGCCGCCGCCGCGAAGGCGAACCGTCGAAGCTTCATCGGCCTTGTCCCCTCAGGCTATCCGGACATCGAGCAGCGACGGTCCGTCCTGCGCGAAGCTCCACTGGAGCGCGGCGTCGAGGCCTTCGACGCCCTCCACCAGCCTTGCCGGGAGGCCCTGCGCCTCGGCCAGCCGGACGAAGTCGAGCCCGGTCAGGTCGCAGCCCGGCACGTGGTTCATGCCGAACTCGGACGAAAAGCCGGTCAGCGCGGCGTAAGCCTGGTTGTTGAGGATCAGGAAGCTGACGTTCGCGCCCTCGTTGCGCGCGGCGTAGAGCCCCTGGATGGTGTACATCGCCGCGCCGTCGCCGAGGATGGCGATGACTTTGTCCGGCTGGCCCATGGCCACGCCGATCGCGCCCGGCAGCGAGTAGCCGAGCCCGCCGCTGGCGCAGGAGTAGAATCCGCCCTCGCGCATGATCGGCAGCACGTCGTGCTCGGGCCCGCGCGCGGTCGGCGCTTCCTCGACGATCACGGCCGCCTTCGGGCGCAGCGCCGCGACGCGCTTGAGCACGTAGGCCGCGGTCATTTCGGCCTTCGGGTCCTTGAGCTGGTGCGACTGGCCGGCGAACTCGCGCGCGTTGACCCGCTCGGCCAGCTGCGCCAGGCCGTCGGCGACATCCCCCAGCACCCCGCCGCCGCCGGGCAGCGCGGCCAGGTGCTGCGGATCGTCGCTCAGCGCCATCAGCTGCGCATGCTCGGGCCAGTGCGGCCCGCTGCCTTCGACGTGGTAGGTGAACACCGGCGCCCCGGCGACGAGGATCGCGTCGAATGGCGCCAGCAGCCCGCGGATCTGGTCGCGCCAGGCGGGCAGGAAGCCGGCGAACTGCGGGTGGTCTTCGGGGAAGGTCTCGCGCGCATTGTAGGGCGCGGTCCACACCGCCATCCCGGCCTTCTCCGCCAGCCGGATCGCGCACTCCCAGCCGCCCGCGTTGGCGACCGCGGTGCCGAGCACCAGCGCCGGCTTCTCGCAGCCGTCGAGCATCGCCGCGATGCGCTCGATGCCGGTCACCGACGGCACGGCGTTGAGCGTCAGTTCGGGCAGCGCGGGCATCTCGCATTCGCGGTCCCAGTCATCGACCGGGATCGACACGAAGACCGGCCCCATCGGCGGGGTCAGCGCGGTCACGAAGGCGCGGATCAGCGCCAGCGGCACGTCCTCGGCGCGCGCCGGCTCGACCGAGAACTTGACGTAAGGGCGCGGAAACTCGGTCGGCCGCTCGGCGAACAGGAACGGGTCGTACGGCAGGATGCTGCGCGCCTGCTGCCCGGCGGTGACCACCACCGGGGCATTGTTCTTCCACGCGGTGAACAGGTTGCCGAGCGAATGCCCGGTTCCGGCCGAGCTGTGCAGGTTGACCAGCGCCGGCTTGCCGCTGGCCCGCGCGTAGCCGTCGGCCATGGCGACGACCACAGCTTCGTTGAGGCCCTGGACGTAGGGGAAGGGCAGCGCCTTGAGCATCGGCAGCTCGGTGCTGCCGGGATTGCCGAACAGCTTGTCGACCCCGAAATGCTCGAACACTCTGAACGCGGCTTCACGGACGGTGGGCACTAAACGATCTCTCCTCCGGCGCGGGCGCGCTCGAGCACTGTCGACTCGTCGCGGTTGATGCGCGTCATGACGTAAAGCAGGATCAGCACGATCACCGGCCCGACGACGTTGAGCGAGGTGATCGCCACCGCGAGGTCGCCGGCGTTCCGGTCGCTGACGATGCCGACGAAATACGGCCCCATGCCGAGGCCGAGCAGCGTCGAGACGATGATGTAGATCGAGCTGGTCATGCCCCGCATGCGCGGCAGCACCAGGTCGTAGTACAGCGAATAGATCGGCGGCAGCCACAGCGTCAGGATGATGCTGTACAGAGTGAACCGAAGATAGAAGCTCGTCAGGTCGGTCGCGGCGTAGAGCCAGAAGCTGATGACCGGCGACACGCCGAGCGAGAAGATCGTCAGCCAGACGCGGCCTTTCGCGCCCATGCGCGCGGTCAGCCAGTCACTGAGCGGCCCGGCGATGATCGGCCCGCCGATCCCGAGCGCCGCCGCGAGCAGGCCGAACTGCAGCCCGGTCTCGGCCTGCGACAGCCCGAACTCACGCACCAGGTATGACGGGGTGAAGCCCATCACGCCGTAGTTGATCGAGGTCTGCAGTCCGCCGACCACCATCAGCAGGATCAGCGAGGGGCTGAACACGACGTTGTAGGTCGGCCGGTCGGTCAGCTTGAGGCTCTGGAACACGTTGAGGATCACGAAGGCGCCGAAGCCGACCACGAACCACTGCAGTTCGTGGGCGTTGAACGCGAGGCCGAACAGCCGGGTGTCGGGACGCGGCGAATAGGCCTGCAGCGTCCGCGCCATGACGACGCAGAACACCGCGATCACCGTCAGCGAGACGAGGTTGATGATCCACTGCTTCGCCCCGGCCTTGCGGCTCCACAGGTAGAACCAGTTGGCGCCGGGGGTGACCGCGCCAAGGACCGCGGCGCTGGCCTTGAACGGCGCCGGGTCGGGCGGGGCGACGATGCCGTCGATCGCCCCGCGCTCGGGCTCGCGCAGGCGATAGATCGCCCAGGCGAGCAGGACGCCGGGGAGCGCGGCGACGAGGAACGCGAACTGCCAGCCGGAGAACCCGCCGGGCGCGTTGCCGCCCGGATAGCGCGCGTCCCACCAGCCCGCGACCACGCCGCCCAGCGTCATCGACAGGCCGAGGCCGAGCGCGGTGGCGATGCCCATCGCCGCCATCGCTGTGCCGCGCCGCTCGCGCGGGAAGGTGTCGAAGATGACCGAGTTCGCCGCCGGCTGCGCCGCCGCCTCGCCGACGCCGACGCCGAGGCGCGATACGGCGAGCAGCGCAAAGCCGGAGGCGAACGCGGAAAGGCCGGCGAACACCGACCAGGCGAGGATACAGATCGCCAGCAGCCGGGTGCGGATCCAGCCGTCGACCAGCCGGCCCAGCGGCAGCGAGAACAGCGCGTAGAACAGCGCGAACAGCGTGCCGTAGAGCAGGCCGAGCTCGGCATCGCCGATGTTGAGGTCGGTCTTGATCGCCGGGGCAAGGATCGACAGGATCTGCCTGTCGAGCAGGCTCAGCCCTTGCGCCGAGGAGACGAGGAACAGCGCATACCACCCCGCGCGGCTGACCTTGGCCGGGGCCTTCGGCGGCTCGTGCGCAACCGTCGTAGCCATATCCTCTCCCTCCCCGCCCCGCCTTGCGCGATGGCTTGTACTTCAGCCTTTCAGCGCGGCGGCGATCGTCTCGCTGATCGGCGTCGTCGGGCGGCCCGACAGGCGGCTGAGGTCCTTGCCTTCCTCGTACAGCTCGCCTTCGGCGGACAGCGCGCTGGTGCTCGCCAGCATCGCCGCGATCGGCGGCGGCAGGCCGGCGCCTTCGAGCACGCGGGCGTATTCGGCTTCGGACTGGTCGATGTAGGCGACCGGCTTGCCCGACTGGCGCGAGACCTCGGCGGCGAATTCGGGCATCGACCACGCCTGGTCGCCGGCCAGCTCGTAAGTGTCGCCGCCCTTGCCGTGCAGCAGCGCCGCGGCCGCGCCGGCGGCGAGGTCGGCGCGGGTGGCGGTCGACAGCTTGCCGGTGCCCACGGCGCCGAAGATCTTGCCGCTCTCGAGCGACTGGGCGAGCCCGCCGGTGTAGTTCTCCGAGTACCAGCCATTGCGCAGTACGTCGTAGTTGAGTCCGCTGCCCTTGAGCAGCTTCTCGGTCGCGACATGCTCGGGGGCGAGCGCGAGGCGCGACCGGTCGCCCTTGAGGATCGAGGTGTAGGCGAGATAGGACGCGCCCGCCTGCTTCGCGGCCTCGATGACGTTGCCGTGCTGCCGCTCGCGCTGGCCGACGGCGTTGCCGCTGATCAGCAGCACCCGGTCGACCCCCGCGAAGGCGGCCCCGAGGCTCTCGGGATCGTCGTAGTCCGCCGCGCGGACGTGGACGCCCTTCTCGGCGTAGTCGGCCAACGCGCCCGGCTCGCGCGCCAGGGCGACGATGTTCGCTGCATCGGTGTGCTGCAGCAGCTCGTCGAGCACCAGGCGGCCGAGCTTTCCGGTCGCTCCGGTCACGGCATAAGTCGTCATCGCTAATCCTCTCCTAGAGCTTGAACCAGCGCTCGGCGTTGGTCTGGAAGAACTTCTTCTTCTGCGCCGGCGCGATGTCGAGATCGTCCATCCAGCGTACCTCGTCGGGCACGTATTGATAGGGGTAATCCATCGCGTACATCACCCGGTCCTCGCCCATGACCTCGATCATGGTCTTGATCGCCGGGCCGAACGGCAGCCCGCTGTTGGTGGCGAGCACGTTGTTGCGCATGTAATGGAACAGGTCGTGCTGCAGCGGCTTGAGGCGCGGGTAGCGCTGGCTGCGGATGCCGGCCTTGTGCATGTAGTCGAGCCGGTAGAGCATGAACGGCAGCCCCTCGCAGCCGTGGCCGAGCATCAGCTGCAGGCCGGGGTAGCGGTCGAACACCCCGGTCGTGAGCAGCCGCATGGCGTGGTAGCTGGTCTCGACCGCGAAGCCGAAGACCGCCCCGTCGAGCCCGGCGCCGACCATGTCGCCGATCATGCCGTCGGGCGGCCCCTGCGGATGGATATAGAGCGGCAGGTCGAGATCGGCGCAGGCGCGCAGGATCGGGTCGAATTGCTCCTCGTCGAGGTAATGCCCGTGGGTGTGGCTGTTGATCTGCACGCCGTGGAAGCCGAGCTCGTCCTTGGCCCGGCGCAGTTCATCGGCCGACCAGGCGGGGTCGAGCGGCGCCACGGCGGCCATGCCGTAGAAGCGCTCGGGATGCGCCTCGCAGCGCTGCTTGAGGAAGTCGTTGGCGTTGCGCGCGATGCGCTTTGCTTCCTCGACGTCGAACAGCGACTGGGTGCCGGGACTGGTCAGCGCCAGCACCGCCTTGTCGATCCCGCTTTCGTCCATCGCCTGGAGCCGCAGCGGGCCGACGTCGAGCAACCGCTCGCGGATGAAGGTCGTCCGCTCGCTCGGGCTGGTGCCGTAGAAGCCCCATAGGCTCATGGTGCCCTTGTCGGCGCGGCCTTCCTTCACCAGCCGCATGATCGCGTCGAACTGCTCGTGGGTGGCGAAAGCTTCCTCGGTGGCGATGCGCAGATACCCGCGGTCGCCGCCGGTCTTCAGGTCATGGGTCACGGTCAGTCCTTGTTGCGATAGGCGGCAGGCCAGATGCCCTGCTTGCCGGGGGAAAGAATGCCCTTGGGATCGAGCACGTCCTTGATCGTCTCGGCGAAACGCCGCTGGGCATTGCGGTTGAAATCATAGAGCGCAGCGACTTCGTCCATGAAGTCGACATGGCTGCGATACTCGCCGTATCCGAGCTTCGCCGCCGGCTCGAGCAGTGCCTTGGTCGCGGCGTAGGCCTCGCGGGCCTGCGCCTCGTTCCTCGTGTCGAACACCACCAGCGCGACATGGATCATGCTGCGCTTGCCGACGATGATCGCCGCCGAATAGTCGAGCCCGCGTTCGTTGAGTACCGCCCGCGACAGGTCGCGGATTGCGCAGCCATCTTTGCCGGCGATCGGCATCGCGCAGGAAAAGCCGATGTGCCCGCCGTCCTCGCCGCCATACCAGCGGGTCATGCGGTCGAGCGCCATGCTCGGAATGCCAGCCTGAACGCGGTGATGCGGGTTCTCGAGCTCGGGCAGGTTCCGCCCGTCGAATTCCTCGAACATCACCGAGCCGCCGGGAATGGCGGTGAACGCGCGTTCGATCTTGGCCCGATTGTGGGCGACCACCGCAGCGTCGCCGTAGAGCGCAAAGCGCATCACCCAGCGGCCGAAGCCGGGAGTGGCGGCGATCCTGTCGATCACCTCCTCGGGAACCGGGTCGCTTCCGGTGTACCAATGCTCGCGGCCCCAGAAGGCGCTGGCGGCGCAGACGGCGTTGATGATCATCGGCTGGTTGGGAATCGTGCCGTCGATCATCAGCGGGCGCAGCGCTTCGAGGAAGGTGCCGAAATGCTCCTCGTTGTCGAGCATGAACCAGCCCGGCGCGTAAATCTCGGGCGCGGGCATGAGCGCCACGCCCATCTTGGTGACGATGCCGAAGTTGGACTGGGTGAAGATCCCGTCCCAGCTCGGCCCGCAGCTGTGGGGGTAGATCAGCCAGTTGTGCGGATTGCTCATCCCGCCCATCCCGGTACGCAGGATGTCGCCGTCGGGCAGCACAACCTCCAGCCCGCAATGCTGGCCGAAGTGGTCGCCGATCGGGGTGTAGCCGACGCCGTGTTCGAGTGCGTTGCCGATGACGCTGCCGCCGCCGAGGTCGGGGACCGACATCCACAGCTTCGAGCCGATCGAGCGCAGGTGGTCGTAGAGGTCGAAGAAGCGCACGCCCGGCTCGACAAGGGCGACGCAGTTCTCCTCGTCCACTTCGAGCACGCGGTTCATGCGCCTGAGGCTCATCGCGAAGCTGCCGGCAACGCGCGGCGCGCCGCCGCCGTAGCCCTTGTTGCGTCCCTGGCTGCTGGTCCACACGGGTGTCCCGTGCTCGTTCGCAATGCGCAGCACCGCCTGCACATCCTCGACGCTGCCGGGCAGCAGCACCGCGCCGGGACGATACCATTCTCCCGGAGGGGCAAAGGGATCGCCGTGATCGGCCATCTCCGCCGGATCGGTGAGTACGTGGTCCGCGCCGATGGCGGCCTGCATCGCGCGTATCGCGGCGTCGAGGCTCCCCGGGGGCAGGGTCCGCTCGTCCATCGTCGTTTCCTTTCGGCGCCGCCTTCTATCCCTCGTGCACCGCCTTCAAGACCATGCACGCGAGCACGCCCTCGGGGCCGTCCTCGCTGCCGTGACCGGACCACTTGACCCCGCCGAACGGGGCGTCGGCGCCGCCGATCATGTGGCTGTTGATGCCGACCATGCCGGCCTCAATTTCGGCCGCGAGGCGGCGCTGGCGGCGAAAGTCGCCGGTCCAGGCGTAGGCGGCGAGGCCGTAGGGCAGGCGGTTGGCCTCGGCGATCATCGCGTCGTCGCCCTTGAACGGATTGATCAGCGCGACCGGGCCGAACGGCTCCTCGTTCATGATGTCGGCGTCGAGCGGAATTTCGCTCAGCACCGAGGGGGCATAGAAATAGCCCTGGTTGCCGATCCGCTCGCCGCCGGTGTGCAGCATCGCGCCCTTGTCCTTCGCGTTGCCGATCAGCCGGTCCATCGCCTCGGGCCGGCGCGGGTTGGCCATCGGGCCCATCTGCGTGCCGTCGACGAGGCCGTCGCCGACCTTCACGCCCTTTGCCCGCTCGACGAAGCCGTCGCGGAACTTCTCGAACACCGATTCCTCGACGATGAAGCGGGTGGGACTGACGCAAACCTGCCCGGCGTTGCGGTACTTGCCGCCGACCGCGGTCTCGAGCGCCTTGTCGAGGTCGGCGTCGCCGAACACCAGCACCGGGCCGTGGCCGCCGAGCTCCATCGTGGTGCGCTTCATGTCCTCGGCGGCGAGCCTGGCGAGATGCTTGCCGACCACGGTCGAGCCGGTGAAGCTGAGCTTGCGGATGACCGGCGAGCCGAGCAAGTGGCGGCTGACCTCGTCGGGCACGCCGAACACCGCCTGCGCCACTTCCTTGGGCAGGCCGGCGTCGAGCAGACACTGCAGCACGCCGAGCGCCGAGGCCGGAGTTTCCTCAGCCGCCTTCATGATCACCGAGCAGCCGGCCGCGATCGGCGCGCCGAGCTTGCGGCCGGGATTGCCGAGCGGGAAGTTCCACGGCGCGAATGCGGCGACCGGCCCGACCGGCTCGTAGCGCACGGTCGAGCGCATTCCGGCAGGCCGCACCAGTTCGCGGCCGTACACGCGGAAGCACTCGCCGGCGTAGAAGTTGAACAGGCCGACGTTCATCATCACTTCGATGCGGCTTTCGGCGAGCGGCTTGCCCTGCTCGATCGTGGCAATGCGGGCGAGCTGCTCCTGCCGCTCGACCATCAGCCGCGCGGCGCCCTGCAGCACCGCGGCGCGCTCCTGCGGGGTCGACTTGCGCCACAGCTTGAAACCTTTCGCCGCGACTTCGAGCGCGCGGTCGAGATCGGCTGCTTCGGCCAGCGGCAGCGCGCCGATCGGCTCGCCCGTCACCGGATTGACCACGTCGAACGTGCGCCGGCCGCCGCCGGAGACCTTCTCGCCGTCGATGATCATGTGCAGGGAAGGGTATTCGCTCATCCAGACTCTCCCGGTCGCCGTTCCGGCGTCGGGGCTGCGATGGTGAACCGGCGCGGGCGAGTCAACGCTGCATCAAAGACCCAGGGCTTCGAGCCGCTCCACTTCCTCGCGATAGGGCCGGATCCCGCGCCACATGAAGAAGGTTGCGGTGGGCAGGAAGATCACCGCGGTGATCAGGATCGCCTTCCACAGCTGGCTCTCGTCGCCGACGACGTAGGTGCTGACCCAGCCGATGACGAAGCTGCCCATGGCGCCGAAGAAGGTGAACATGAACAGGTAGAGCGCGCTCACCTGACCGCGCTTCTCGTTGGGGGCGATCCGCTGGATGGCCGCGTTCTGCGCCGGCGCGCCGGCAAGGCCGAAGAACACGCCGAGCGCCATGCCGCCGATGGCGAGTTCTGCGGTCGGCATCAGCGGCGTGAGGATGGTGATCACCGTGGTGCAGGCGAAGATGATCGCCGTCGCGCGGATGTTGGCGTCCTTGTAGCGCTTGCCCATCCACGTGACGAACACGCCGCCGGCGGCAATGCCGGCCAGCATCGAGACCAGCATCAGCGACCCGAGCAGGGCGCCGATCTCGGCTTCGTTCCAGCCGTAGGAGCGGGCAATGAACGGCACGCGCCAGGCTGGCAGTCCCTGGCTCTCGACCGCCGAAAGCGCCAGCGCCGCGAACAGGGGCACGAACACCTGCTTGCGCTGCCAGATCGCCACGGCGGCGTCCCAGCCCATGAACGCGCCGATCTTGCGGCCGAAGGAGGCGTCTGCGGCGACCAGGTTGTGCGCGTCGGGTGCGCTCCGCCGGGGCGGCTCCTTGACGAACAGCAGGATGGCGCCGGCGAGCAGGCCGAGCGAGCCAACGATGACCAGCACCAGCTGCCAGTTGAACGCGGGTATGCCGAGAATCGAGATCCTTTCGGGCATCGTCGAAGTCCAGGCGATCATCTGGCCGCCGACGATGTTCCCGAGCGAGCTGCCGCCGATGTAGCCAAGTTGCAGCAAGGCGAAGACCAGCGGGATGCGCGTCGGCCTGAAGGCGTCGACCAGCAGCGAGTACGAGCCCGGGCCGTTGGCCGAGCTCGAGGCACCGACGAACAGCCGCGTACCGATGAGCTGGCCGAAGTTCTGCGCTAGGCCGCCGAGCGCCATGATCGTGCCGAGCACGGCGATGCCCGCCGCCAGCACGTACTTGCGCGCGTAGATGTCGACCAGTCGTGCGAGCGGAATGCCGACGATGACGTAGGCGATCACGCTGGCCGGGCCGAGCAGGAAGCCGAGCGTCGAATCCGAGATCCCGAAGCTGACCTTCATCTTCTCGGCCAGCATCGCGAACACCGTCTGGTCGAAGAAGGTCACGAACGTGGCGAAGATGATCGCGAAGAGGGCGAACCAGCCAGCGCTCTCGGGCGGCCATGGCTGGGTGCTGGCCCGGTCGTCGGTCGGGGTGCTCGGCGATGCCGGGGCTATGGCCATGCGATATTCTCCCTCGCGGCCCCGTCTTCGAGGTCCATTTTTCGCAATTCCGCTTGCGGCCGTTTCTAGGCAGTGAATAGAGAAACGCGAAAACAAATTTGTCGCATCGGCGCGTTTGATTGCGGCAGCGGCGGGAGAGACACAGCGCATGGCTTCACAGACTTATTCCGACCAGTACGCGCGCGACCGCGCGGAGATCGAGGACCTCATGGCGCGCTATCTGTTCGCGCTCGACTACAACGACCTCGACAGCTTCATCGGCATGTTCACCGACGACGCCGAGTTCGAGTTTGCCCGCGGCCGGGTGAGCGGCAAGGCGGCGATCCTCGAGGCGGTAAAGGGGTTCAAGAAGCGCATCGGCGAGCACTACAAGGACGAGGACGGCAATCCGGCGGTGCTGCGCCACGTGCTCGCGCACACCGCGATCCGCGTCGAGGGCGACCGCGCGTGGACCCGCGCGCAGTGGTTCGAGATGGCCAACGACGGGCCGGGCAAGAGCCTCAAGATGGGCACCTTCGGGATCTACGAGGACCAGCTGCGCAAGGTCGGCGGGCGCTGGCTGTTCGCCGAGCGGTGCATCCTCAACGAGTTCCTGCCCGGGCGCGAATCCGGACCTGACAATCCGATCCGCTCGATGGATGCGGCGGCGGAGTTGTGATCCTTCGACACGCTCAGGATGAGCGGGTTTGGCTTAAGGACAAGGTCCGCTCATGCTGAGCTTGTCGAAGCCCGCGCGCGACCGCGCCGAGATAGCGGACCTGATGGCCCGCTACCTGTTCGCGATGGATTACCACGACGCCGACGCCTACGCCGAGTGTTTCGCCGAGGACGGCGTGCTCGACTATGCGATGGGCACCACGGTCGGCCGCGAGGCGATCCGCGCCGAGGCCAGGGCGTTCAGGGACAACGTCGGGCGCATCTTCGTCGACTGGCAGGGCCGGCCGGCCAAGCTGCGCCATCTCGTCCAGCACAAGGCGATCCGCGTCGACGGCGACCGCGCGTGGAATACCGGGCTCTGGTGGGAAATGACCAACGCCGGGCCCGAAGGCGCGCTCAAGGCGGAAAGCTTCGGCACGTACGAGGACGAGCTGGTCCGCGTCGGCGGCCGGTGGCTGTTCAAGCGGCGCAAGATCTACAACGAGTTCCTGGCCGGGCGCGAGTCCGGCCCGGCCAATCCGGTGCTGGCGATGGAGACAAGCCAATGATCGATTTCGCCGGCCGCACGGCCTTCGTCACCGGCGGCGCCAACGGCGTCGGCATAGGCATCGTGCGCAACCTGCTCGAGGCGGGCGCGAAGGTCGCCATCGCCGACATCCGCCAGGACGCGATCGACCGCGCGCTCGCCAGCCTCGACAACCGCGAGGTCATGGGCGTGCAGCTCAACGTGATGGACCGCGCCGGGTTCGGCGATGCCGCCGACAGGGTCGAGGCGGAGTTCGGTCCGGTCAGCCTGCTGTTCAACAACGCCGGCATCAACCTCTTCCAGACGATCGAGGACAGCTCGTACGACGACTGGGACTGGGTGCTCGGGGTCAACCTCGGCGGGGTGATCAACGGGGTGCAGACGTTCGCGCCGCGAATGAAGGCGCGGGCGCAGTCGGGCGAAGTCGCCGGCGGGCACGTGACCAACACCGCCAGCATGGCCAGCTTCATCGCCGGCGGCGCGCCGGGCATCTACAACACCGCCAAGTTCGCGGTGCGCGGCCTCAGCTATTCGCTGCGCCATTCGATGTACCAGTACGGCATCGGCGTGTCGGTGGTGCACCCGGGGCTGGTGAAGAGCTACATCTACGCCAGCGACGACATTCGCCCGGACGCGCTCAAGGGCGAGATGAAGCCCGTCGACAAGGCGGCGGTCGAGCGGCTCGAAGGCATCCACGAATACGGTATGGAGCCCGACATCATCGGCGCGCGGATCCTCGAAGGCGTGCGCGAGAACCGGGCCAACATCTTCACCCACCCGGACCACAAGGACGAGCTGCGCGAGCTGTTCGACGAGATCCTCGCCGACTACCGCGACTATCCGCAGGACCCGGGCTACGAGCAGCGCGTCGCGTTCGAGAAAATCCGCCGCGACAATTTCGCCGAAACTCGGCGCAAGGCGAAGCTGGTCTGACGCCTGCCGTTCAGCGACGCGCGCCTAGCAGGGGCGGCATGAAACGATTCGCGCTCTTTCTCGCCGCCGTTCCGCTTGCCGTGCCCGCCTCGGCGCAGCAGCCCGCGCCCGCCGCCATGACGCTCGAACAGACGATGCTGCTGCGCTGCTCCGCGATGTTCGCGATCGTCGCCGGCGAGCAGCAGCGCGGGGTCGCCCGCGCGCTCGCCTATCCGCCGCTGGCGCAGCGTGGGCAGGAATTCTTCGTCCGCGCCGGCGCCCGGCTGATGGACGAGCGGCATCTGTCGCGCGAGCAGCTCGAAGCGGCGGTGCGGGCCGAGGTTGCCGAGCTGCAGCAAGGCTCCGCGCGATCCGCCGATCCGGCCGCATTCGTCGCCGGCGTGATGCAGCCGTGCCTCGCCATGCTCGACGCCTCGGGGCTGTAGAATTCAGCGCAGCTTCAGCCGGACCGGCCTAGGGAGGGGCGGACCGTTCTGCTCAGGAGACGGACCGATGCGCATTGCCCTGACCCCGCTGGCAGCCGCCTGCCTCGTGCTGCCCGCCGCCGCCTTCGCCGCGGAGCCCGATGGCGACAGCCATCGCATGGCCGAAGAGCTGCACGATCCCGTCGTCCAGGCACAAGTCGCCGCGGGGGCCGAGGCGGTGACCGACGCGGTGCTGGGGATGCCGGCCGCGCCGCTGATGAAGGCGATGGCCGAAGTGGCGGGCGAGGATCCCGACTATGTCGATCCCGACTTGCGCGTCGGCGACCTGGTCGATCCTGACACTGTCGACAAGTCGCGCGAGTTTGCCCACCGCCTGCCGCAGATGATGGGCGCGCTGGCGGGCATGACCGCGGCGATCGAGGACATGCTGCCCGAACTGCGCGCGCGGATCGAAGACGCCGGCGACGAGGCCAACCGCTACTAATCCCCGGCCGCGCCGCGGCGGTATGGACGGCGCGCGAGCCATGCGGCATGGCGTGAGCGGATGTGGCAGCTGTTCTATTTCCCCTTGTGCCCGTTCAGCCGCAAGGTTCGCCTGGCCCTCAGCGAGAAGGGCGTGGCTTACGAGCTGGTGCGCGAATACCCATGGGACGGGAGCGACGCGTTCTACGCGCTCAACCCGGCCGGGCGCACGCCGGTGCTGCGGCAGGAGGAGAAGGACCTCACGCTGATCGATAGCCAGGCGATCTGCGAGTATTTCGAGGAAACCGTCGACCGCAGCCCGCTGATCCTCGGCACCGCCGTGGGCCGCGCCGAGATTCGCCGCCTGACGGCGATGTTCGACGAGACCTTCTACGCCGACGTCACCTATCCGCTGATGCACGAGAAGATGCGCAAGCGGTTGTTCCTGCGCCAGTCGCCCGATTCCGGCGCGTTGCGCACGGCGATGCGGCTGGCGCACGAGCACCTCGACTACATCGACTGGCTGACCGACACCCGCCGCTGGCTCGCCGGCGCGCAGCTCAGCCTGGCCGACTTCGCCGCCGCGGCGCAGATCTCGGTCGCCGACTACCTCGGCGGGATCGACTGGGGCGGGCACGAGGGGGCGCACGGCTGGTACCGGGTGATGAAGAGCCGCCCGAGCTTCCGCCCGCTGCTGACCGAGAAGATGGAAGGTATCCCGCCGCCGAGCCACTACGCGGATGTCAATGCGTGAGCGGGCGCTAGGCGGCTTTCGACCCATCGCAGCCATTTGGGCAACATCAGTCGAGCGTCCGCTTTGCGGACGTTTTAGTCATTGGGTGCCAGTCGTCCGTGCCGCTGAACGGACGCTCGGGCGGCTGCTGAATGTCCGCTCTATAGGTAGCAAACGGATGTTACGGGTATTCCAGGGCACGCGTGTTGATGCTTTGCGCTCGTCAGGATTCTTGCTCTTGCGCATTGCCGTTTGGCGTCTGGTCTTCCAGCACGGATCTAAGGTGGTCGAACTGAGCTGAAACGGATCTGAGCTGTGGCTTTGGTTGCTTCCTGGTGTCGAAGACATGCTCAGCCGGTCCCGGAATCGCGACGGCTGAGCCGAGCATCAGCATCTCACCAGTCGTTCCGCCAGCGCCCCAATGTGAATCTGGCGAGCTGCGTTGACGCAGTTGTGCAATGGCTTGATCAAACTCAGTCTGGTGCTTGTTGATGGCCTCGAGCGCAGCCTGTCGCTCGCGCTGAGCGTCCTTCAGCCGCCTTTCCGCGTCGCCGTAAGCAGACTCGGCTGCGAGCAGGTCGCTTTCGATCTCCCCAACTGAGCGGCCGTTGGCGACCCCATCAACTTTCGGCACCCTGATCTCCTGGCTAGAGGACTCAAACGAAGTCGGCCCCCCTGCAGCGTATGGGGCCCACCTGCAGCCAGCTTCGAGGGATTGGATGGACCCGCCCGACTGCGTCGCCGTTTTGCGCCCCGTTAATCATAGCGTCGATTGGTTTGCGGTGAGGTGGGCCCAACGCGCGGTCGGACCCGACGCCGTGAAGATGGTCGGTTGGCAAATGAACAATTGTCAGCCTTGGAACGCAGGCGGCCGTTCCGCTTCCACTTGGTGTCGGCTCGTGAACAGCCGGTCGGCCATCGGCCAGAACGCGCCATTCGGCGGACTCTTAGCAAGATCCGCGTTCCACCCTCAACGGACGGATCGGCATGCTTGGGATTGGCGACAATTCCCGCCGCCTTGTTGACGCCCCCTTTTCGGGAACGACCGGCTTCCCATATCTTCCGCTCTAGGAGACTCGCATGCCCGAGAAGATGCACCTGACCGATGCCGAATGGCGCGAACGGCTTACGCCCGAGCAGTACCAGGTGCTGCGCCAGGGTGGCACCGAGCGGGCGTTCACCGGCGAATACGAGAAGAACAAGGCGGCGGGCGGGTATGTCTGCGCCGCGTGCGGGCAGCCGCTGTTCGACAGCGATGCCAAGTTCGACAGCGGTTCGGGCTGGCCGAGCTTCACTCGTCCCGCCGGGGATGGCGCGGTCGAGGAGCACGGCGACGCTTCGCACGGCATGGTCCGCACCGAAGTGGTCTGCGCGAAGTGCGAGGGACACCTCGGGCACGTGTTCCCCGACGGGCCGCCCGACGAGGGCGGCCTGCGCTATTGCATCAACAGTGCCGCGCTCGACTTCAAGCCGGAGGATAACTGACCGGCGCAAGCCGCCCGCTCATTAACCCTGCGTTACGATTGCCCTATGCACGGCGACGAGTGGGAGGGCGAGGCACGCCCGGCTGCAGGATGATTTTGCCACATGGCGCAGCAGAGGCGGGGCACACGAACCGCTAACCGAAGGAGGCCCGCACCGCCGCCCCCGCCTCCGCCCCCGCGTTCGCGCTGGCGGCTGTGGCTGCGCCGGCTGTTCGTCTGGGGTGGAGCGGCGGCCCTGCTGCTGCTGCTCGCGCTCGGCACTTCGGTCTATTTCGCCGCGCGCTCGATGCCCGGCTATTCGACGTTGATGAACAGCCAGGTCGGGCAGACGATCGTCGTGCGCGCGCGCGACGGCAGCGAGATCGTCACCCTCGGTCCGAGCTACGGCCAGTGGCTCGGCTCGGACGAGATCCCGCAAGTGATGAAGGATGCGATGGTCTCGGTCGAGGACCGGCGGTTCTATTCGCACTTCGGCGTCGACCCGATCGGGCTGGCGCGCGCGGTCCTTGTCGCGCTGCGCGATCGCACCGGGCTGCGCGCGACCTCGACCATTACCCAGCAGCTCGCGCGCAACGTGTTTCTCAACTCCAACCGCACGATCGATCGCAAGCTGCGCGAGGCGGTGCTGGCGATGGCGCTCGAAGCCAAGTTCTCCAAGGAGCAGATCCTCGAGCTGTACCTCAACAAGGTCTATTTCGGCGGCGGCGCCTACGGCATCGATTCCGCCAGCCGCAAGTTCTTCAGCCACTCGGCGCGCGACCTTTCGACGCCCGAAGCGGCGATCATCGCCGGGCTGGTCAAGGCGCCGAGCCGCTATTCGCCGACCGCCGACGTCGATGCCGCGGTGGGGCGGGCCAACGTCGTGCTCGAGCTGATGCGCGAGCAGGGCAGGATTTCGGCCAGCGAAGCGGCGATCGACCCGGCCACCGTCAAGCTCGAGGTCGAAAGCGGGCAGAATTCGTTCCGCTACTTCACCGACTATGTGCTGCCGCAGCTCGACCTGCTGCTGCCCAACAATACCGGGTTCGAACCGCTCGAGGTGTGGACCACGCTCGACCCGGGGCTGCAGCGCGCGGGCGCCGAGGCGATCCGCGCCAATGCGCCGGGCGGGGCGCAGGGCGCGCTCGTCAGCCTCGACCGCGACGGGGCGATCCTCGCGCTCGTCGGCGGGACCGACTACGTGAAGTCGAACTACAACCGTGCCACCGAGGCGCAGCGGCAGCCGGGCTCGGCGTGGAAGCTGTTCGTCTACCTCGCGGCGCTGGAAGCCGGCTACACGCCCAATGACGAAGTCACCGACGAGCCGGTGACGATCGGCGGCTGGAGCCCGCGCAACTCGAACGGCCGCAACGTCGGCCAGATCAACGTGCGCACCGCGTTCGCCTATTCGATCAACACGGTCGCGGCGCAGCTCGGCAACGAGGTGGGGTTCTCGACCGTCGCCGGGATGGCGCGGCGGTTCGGCATCACCACCCCGATCTCGACGTACCCCTCGATGGTCCTCGGCAGCTCGGAGGTGCGGGTGATCGACATGACCCGCGCGTTCGCGGCGGTCTCGGCCGGCGGGCTGTCGGTCGAGCCGTACGGGATCACCAAGGTCGCGACGGCCGGCGGCGAGGTGCTCTACCGCCACACGGAACCGCGCGCCTACCAGCTCGTGCCCGACTACGTGGCGGCGGGCATCACCGACCTGCTGCAGACCGCGGTCAACACCGGCACCGGCCGCGCCGCGCAGATCGGCCGCCCGGTGGCGGGCAAGACCGGCACCACCAGCTCGAACAAGGACGGCTGGTTCGTCGGCTTCTCGAGCGGCGTCACCACCGGCGTGTGGATGGGCCGCGACGACGCCCGTGCGGTGCCCGGGCTGCAGGGCGGCACGGCGCCGGCGCGGGCGTTCTCCGACTTCATGCGCGTGGCGGTGCGCAACCGCCCGGTCGAGCAGTTCGATACCGATCTCAAGCTGCCCGAATGGCAGCTCGAGCCGGACGAGGAGTGGATGTACGGCGATCCGGCCGACGACTACTACTACGTCGACGAGAACGGCAACCTGATCGAGCCCGGTGCCGGCGGCACCCGCCGCGACCAGCCGCCGTTCCCGGTCGAGGGCGAGGAACCGGCACCGGCCGACCCGCGCGCCCCGGCGCCGCTGCCCGGAGCGACCCGTGCGGCTCCGCCGGCGGCGAGCGACGACTTCCTCGAGCGGGCGACCGGGCGGGATGTCGGCACTGCACCGCGCCGTACCGCGCCGCCGGCGGGCGTACAGCTCCAGCGCGGATCGCAGCCGCCCGGCCCACCCTAGGCGGGCCGCGGCGGCGCGGGCCTCAGCGCAGGCGGATGTCGATCGTCAGCTCGGGCGCTCCGCGGCCGCGGACGCGGAGCAGGATCGCCTCGCCACCGGCCTGCTGCGCGGCGCGCACCACGGCCTCGAGATCCTCGGGCGTGGTCGTTGCGCGGCTGCCGCGGTACTGCGCGCTGAGGATGACGGTCCCCCGCGCGAGGCCCTTGCCGGCCGCGTCTGAGTTCGGATCGACATCGGTGACGAGCAGGCCCTGCGTGCCGGCCGGCAGGCCGAGCTGCGCCGCGAACTGCGCCGTCAGCGGCGTGACCGCCAGCCCGAGCGCCTGCTCGATCAGCCCGGCAGTCTTCTGCGGGGCGGCATTCGGCGTCTGGTCGTCGGGATTGAAGTTCTGCGCCGCCAGCTCGTCCTCGCTCGGGCGGCGGCCGACGGTAACCGGGATCGTCACCGTCTTGCCGTCGCGCAGCACCTGCATATTGATCCGGCTACCGGGCGCGATGTTGGCGACGATGAACGACAGCGTCTGCGACGGGGTGACGTCCTTGCCGTCGACCTTCATCACGACGTCGCCGGCCCGGAGCCCGGCCCGCGCGGCGGCTTCGCCATCCACGACCTGCTGGATGTACTCGCCGCGGTTCTTCTCGATACCGAGCGCGTCGGCGAACTCGTCGGTCACCGGCTGCAGGCGGATGCCGAGGTAACCGCGCTGGATTTCCTCGCCGGCGATCAGCTTGTCGACGATCGGCGCGGCGGTCTCGGCCGGGATGGCGAAGCCGATGCCGACGCTGCCGCCCGACGGCGAGAAGATCGCGTTGTTGATGCCGATGACGTTGCCCTGCATGTCGAACAGCGGGCCGCCCGAGTTGCCGCGGTTGATGCTGGCGTCGGTCTGGATGTAGCGGTCGTAGGCGCCGCCGCTCTGGGTGTTGCGATAGACCGCCGAGACGATGCCCGAGGTGACCGTGCCGCCGAGGCCGAACGGATTGCCGATGGCGATCACCCAGTCGCCGACCCGGGCCTGGCTCGAATCGCCGAAGTGCACGAACGGGAAGTTGCCGCGCCCGCTGATCTTGAGCACCGCGAGGTCCGAGGCCTGGTCGCGGCCGACCACTTCGGCCGGGTATTCTGTGCCGTCGGGCATCGTCACCGTCACGGACTCGAGCTGCGCGCTGCCATCGGGCTGAATCACGTGGTTGTTGGTGACGACGTAGCCGTCGGCCGAGACGATGAAGCCGGACCCCAGCGACTGCGCCTCGCGCGTGGTCTGCTGGCCTCCGCCGCGATTGCCGAACAGGTCGGCGAACGGCGTGCCGGCAAACGGATTGGCGCTGACGGTGATCCGCTGGCGAGTGGAGATGTTGACCACCGCCGGCTGCAACTGCTCGGTCAGGTCGGCGAAGCTCGCCGGCGCGCCCGCGCGCGGGACCACGGTCGACATCTGCCGCGCATCGTTCTGCGCGACCTGCGCGCCGGCCGGCTGGCCGGTGATGAGGGAGATGGCCGCCCCGCCTGTCAGCAGGGCCGCGGTAATGCCGTAGGAGTAGCGCACGGGCTTCACGTCCTCTGTATCCTTCGTCTTTCGTGGCGCCGGGGCGCCTTGTTGATTCAGTCCCGCCGCGGATTCACGCCCGCCCTGCTGAATAGCAATTGAACGCCTCAGCGCCCGCCTCCGCGAAACTGTCGCAAGTAGGCGTTGTCCGGCGAGAGGATGATCGAGCTGCCGGCGCCGCCTTCGGCGAAGGTGGTGTCGTAGCTCTGCATCGCGCGGTAGAAGTCGTAGAAGTCCGGATCCTTGCCGTAGGCCTCGGCGTAGATGCGCGCCGCATCGGCTTCGGCCGTGGCGCGAATGATCTGCGCGTTCTTCTGGCCTTGCGCGCGGATCGTCAGCGCTTCCTGGTCGCGCGCGGTCTTCATGCGCGCGAAGGCCGACTGCAGCGGGGTGCCGTCGGGCAGGTCGGCGCGCTTGATGCGCACGTCGATCACCTGCGCGCCGTACTTGCGCGCCTGCGTGTCGAGCAGCGTGCGGATGTTGTGCATCGTCGTGCCGCGCTCGGCGGTCAGCAGCGAGGCGAAGCTGCGCCGGCCGAGTTCCTGGCGCACCACCGAACTGAGGATCGCCGAAAGCTGGCTGTCGACCGTGGCCAGGGTGCCCGCGCTCTGCACCATCAGCACCGGGTCGATGATCCGGTAGCGGGCATAGGCATCGACGTTGAGCCGCAGCTGATCGGTGGAGAGTACCTGCTGGGTGTCCATGTCGACGTTGAGCACGCGCTTGTCGATGCGCTCGACCCGGTCGAGCAGGGGAATGCGGTACCAGATGCCCGCGCCCGTCGAACCATAGGGCTGGTTCGGCTTGAAGCGGTTTACCACCGCCACCGGCTCACCGGTGCGGATGATGACCGCCTGTTCGGTTTCCGGCACCACGATCAGCATCGACAGCAGCGCGACGATGGCCACGGCCACCGCGACGATCGACGCCTTGTGATTGGCCCACACGGCTTCCATCAGCGCGCTCCCGCCGGGGTCTCGCCCGAGGTCGAAGACCGGCGCACTTCGGGCAGCGGCAGGTACGGAGTCACGCCGGGCGCCTCGATCACGGTCTTGTCGGTCTGGCGCAGGACGCGCTCCATCGTCTCGTAGTACATCCGCCGCCGGGTCACCTCGGGGGCGAGCTTGTACTGCGCGTAGACCTTGTCGAACGACGCGGCGTCGCCCTGCGCGCGGGCCAGCACCTGCTGCGCGGCGGCCTCGGCCTGGTTGATGTAGCTCTCGGCGTCCTGCTGCGCGGCCGAGACGTTCTTGAACGCCTCCTCGACCTCGCTCGGCGGATCGGTCTTGCGGATCTGCACGCCCTGGACGGCCACACCCGAACGGTAAGCGTCGAGCAGCGCCTGCATCCGCTCGAGCACGCGCAGCTCGATGTCGGCCCGCCCGGCGCCGGAGAACACCTGGTCGAGCGTCTTCTCGGCCACCTCGGCCCGCATCGCCGCCTCGGCCACTTCGCGCACGGTTTCCTCAGGCGCGACGAGCTGGAAGCGGAACTGCTTCAGATCCTTGATATTCCAGCGCACGATATAGCTCAGGTCGACCAGGTTCTGGTCGCCGGTGACCATCAGCCGCTGCGCTTCGCCGCTCGGGATGCTCTCGCTGCGGAACTCGGACACTCTTTCGTTATCCACGACCTGGATCGGCCAGGGCAGCGTGAAGTTGAGGCCCGGCCCGAGCGTGCGCGAATACTTGCCGAGGGTCGTGACGATAGCCTGCTCCTTGGGCCCAATCTGATGCACCGCGGTGACGAACAGCCACACCGCGACAATCCCGGCGATGGCGAGCGGGAGCCAGCTCCCGCCGCCGGGCCGCTGCGGCAGGCGGAACCGGGGGCCGCCGGGGCCCCCGCCGCGGCGCGGTCCCTCGGGGCCGCGCTGCCTGAAGATGTCCTCGATGTTGGCCGAGCGGCGCGGGCGATCTTCGGAACCGCCACCGGGCAGCCACGGGTTGCGCGGGCCCTTGGGGCGTTCCTCGCCCGTCGGTTCCTGAGCGCCGTCGTCGCCGTCGTCGGGTCCTTCGCCGCCACCCTGCCCGTCACCCGAGGGTTTGCCCCAGGGGCTGCGCTTTCCGGCCATCGCCAGCGCGATCCTTTCGATCAACCCGCCCAATCGTTCCATCGGCTCGTTATAGGGGGCGTTGCCGCAAAAAACAGGGGAGCGGCGATTTTTCGCCGCCACTCCGCACCCTGCTGATTTCTCATGGCTAAGGGGAACCACGAGGTCGGGCCGGTCATTCATCGCGCCAGACGGGACCTGGTACGAGGAGCAGTCCATGTCGAGCCTGAGCTATCGCAGCAGCCGACCTGACAGCTGGATCATGCCGCGTCCGCACCGCGACGCGAGCCTGCGCTACATGACGCACGGGCCGATCCAGCCGATGGATGAACCGGGCTTCTGGGCCCGCCTGTTCGGCGGCCGCTGACGGGATCACGATCCACTGGTGCCCGGAGGACCGCAGCGTCCTCCAGGGCTTCTTCATGGCGCTAGGCCATGGCACGCCCCGCCCTTGCCATCGCGGCGGCGCCTCGCTACATCGCCGTCCGACTTCCGACATCGGAGCCAGCCTGCCCCTCCCGGTACCTAGACCGGGGCGGCGATGGTCCTATGGCGGAAGGCATGTTTCAATCTGCGAGGTCAGGAAGACGATGGCCAAGACCAGCCCCGGCGAATTTCTCCGTCAGATCCGCGCCGAAGCGGGCAAGGTGGTGTGGCCGAACCGCGAAGAGACGGTGCGGACCGCGATTTTCGTGGCCGTCCTGATGCTGATCCTGTCGGTGTTCTTCCTCGGCATCGATTCGCTGTTCGGCTCGGCCGTGCGCTGGCTGCTGTCGCTGGTCTGACGCGCGCCGCACGCCGTTGAGGGCAAAGGTTCAGGAAAGAAGATCATGGCAGCCCGCTGGTACATCATCCACGCCTATTCCGGCTTCGAGAACAAGGTCCGCGATTCGATCATCGCCGAGGCCGAGCGGCTCGGGCTGTCGAACGCCGTCGAGGCGGTCGAAGTGCCGACCGAGACCGTCACCGAGGTCAAGCGCGGCAAGAAGGTCCAGGTCGAGCGCAAGTTCATGCCGGGTTACGTGCTCGCCAAGCTGACGCTGACCGACGACGTCTATCACCTGGTCAAGAACACCCCCAAGGTGACCGGCTTCCTCGGTTCCGGCGCCAAGCCGCAGCCGATCTCCGAGCGCGAGGCGGCACGCTACTTCGGTGGAGTGGCGGAGGCCAAGGCGACGCCCAAGAAGCAGGTCAGCGTCGAGTACGACATCGGCGACCAGGTCAAGGTGCTCGAAGGCCCCTTCGCCAGCTTCAACGGGGTGGTCGAGGAGCTCGAGTTCGACAAGCAGAAGGTCAAGGTCAGCGTGTCCATCTTCGGCCGCGCGACCCCGGTGGAGCTCGACTTCGAGCAGGTGGAACTGGCGAAGTGACGGCCAAGACCCCGTCCCGCTTGGACTGAACCGGCCCGATCCTCCGGGCAAGGGGAGGATCTCGCGACATAACAGGCCTGACCTCTAGGCGACCCGTAGCGTCGCGGCCGCCTCGCTCGAGAGCAGCCGCCCCTCTCCCGGAAGATCACCGCGCGCCTGCCCCAGGCGCGCGAGCGCACCGTCGATCATGTCCTGGAAGCGCGGGTCGCCGCGCATCACGTCGAGGTCGGGATCGATCACGCAATGATTGAGCTGGGTGATGCTCACATTGTCGAAGTAAGGCTCGAGCATGTCGTTCACGGCCGGCAGGTCGCCGAGATAGGCGAGACCGCAAGCGAGGTTGTAGCGCATGGAGATGTTGTCGGGGTCGATCAGGACCGCGCGTTCAGCCCATTCCTTCGCTCTGGCGCGATCGCCCATCATCGCCAGCGCGCTCGCGCCGCAGCCGAGGGCGAAGCCGTTGGTGGGATCCTGCGACACGGCCCTTTCCGCCCTGACCGCCCCCAGCTTCGCCACGCGCTCAACATCGTCCGTCTTGCCCAGCGCCGCGTAGCAGGTGATCAGCAGGATCGGGTCGTGATAGTCCGAATCCATCAGCGCGGTCGCCTTCTCGAAGAACGGGATGGCCTCGGCATAACGGCCCTGGCGGAATGTCAGGAAGGCGACTTCCTTGTTCACTTCCCAGTTTTCCGGATCGAGCCGAATCGCGGTCAGCAGCGCTTCGTTGGCCTTGCCGATAAGGCCGTCGGTCTGCAGGTAGCGCGCCCTGACGCAGTAGGCCTCGGCGATGTTCGGATCGAGATCGATGGCCTTCTCGGCCGCGGGGAGCGAATTCTCTTCCTCGATGCCATGCCAGAAGCGCCGCTCGGTCTGCGCCAGCGCCATCAGCGCCCAGGCGCGAGCATAAGCGGGATCGATGGCCACCGCCTGGCGGCAGATTCGCACCACCACGTCGTCGCGCCGCCGGTCGCCCTTGTTGCCGCTGATCCAGTGCTGCCGGGCGAGCAGGTAGAGGTTGTAGGCCTCCGGGCTCGACGTGCCGCGCTGCTCGATCGCCTTCTTCTCCTGCGGCATCAGCTTCAGTTGAAGCGAGGCGACGATCGCTTTCGAGATCTCGTCCTGGATGGCGAAAATGTCGGTCAGGTCGCGGTCGTAGCGCTCGGCCCAGAGTTGCTGGCCGCCGGCGCAGTCAAGCAGCTCGGCGGTGATGCGGACACGCGATCCCGCCTTTCGCACGCTGCCTTCGAGCACGTGGGTGACGCCGAGATCGCGCGCGAGAGTGACAAAGTCCGCCGGCTTGCCCTTGAGCGTGAAAGCGGTGTTGCGCGCGACCACGTCGAGCGCCGAGACCTTGGACAGGTCAACGATGATGTCTTCGCTGATGCCGTCGGAGAAGTACTCCTGCTCGGCATCGCCGCTCATGTTCTGGAACGGCAGCACGCAGACCATTACTCGCCGTGCCGAGACGGGCGCCGGTTCGGCCGCCGACACCACCGTGTTGCTGGCCAACGAGGCAATGCTGCTGACGACCTTTTGCCAGCCCGCCGAGCCGCCATCGCCACGCCAGCCCATCAGGTCGGCGCACTGTATCTGATTGAACGGCATCGGCGGCAGCACGCCGTCGAGGCTCACCTGCACCAGCGTGCCAAGCTCGCGCGCCGCATCCGCCTCGGCACGCACCCATTGCGATTTGACGGCGTCGTTGGACCACAGGACAAGCACGGCCTTTGCCGCCTTGATCCGCTCCTCGATCACGTCGCTGTATGCGCGGTGGGCGGGGAGTTCGTCGTCGCGCCACACGGCATAGCCGGCCGCCCTCAGCGCCTCCCCCGCCTGCCTGGCGAGCGCTTCGTTCGGCCGAGCGTAGGAGATGAAGATGTCCGACATGGCCTCCCAGCCTTGTACAGGGGAGTTCTAACCGGCGCCGGGGACAGAGCAAGGGAAAGATGCAATCGGCGCTGCCGTTGCAATCTTGCGCAGTTTCGATTAGGCGCGCGCCTTCCCACGGCGACAGTCCAAAGGCTGGCGCGGGGAAATCCGCGCGGGAGCCCCGGATCAGATCCGGGGCGTTTGCACCGCTTAACATGAGCCTGTGCCCGAAGGGGCATTGGCGACAGTGAGAAAGGAGGCCAGCAATGGCCAAGAAGATCGAAGGCTATATCAAGCTGCAGGTGCCCGCGGGCGCCGCGACGCCGTCTCCGCCGATCGGCCCCGCGTTGGGCCAGCGTGGCGTCAACATCATGGAATTCTGCAAGGCGTTCAATGCCGCCACGCAGGAAATGGAACGCGGCATGCCGATCCCGACGGTCATCACCGTCTACGGCGACCGTTCGTTCACGTTCGTCACCAAGACCCCGCCGGCCAGCTTCCTGATCAAGAAGGCCGCCAACCTCAAGTCGGGCTCGAAAGAGCCGGGCAAGGTCTCCGCCGGCAAGATCGCGCGCAGCAAGCTGACCGAGATCGCCGAGATGAAGATGAAGGATCTCAACGCCAACGACCTCGAGGCGGCGACCCGGATCATCGAAGGCTCCGCCCGCGCGATGGGCCTCGAAGTGGTGGAGGGCTGATCCGATGACCAAGCTGAGCAAGAAGAGCAAGCTGCTCGCCGACAAAGTCGATGCCGAGAAGCTCTACGGCTTCGACGAGGCGCTGGCGCTGCTGAAGGAATTCGGCAGCAAGAAGTTCGACGAGACCGTCGAAGTCGCCATGAACCTGGGCGTCGACCCGCGCCACGCCGACCAGATGGTCCGCGGCATGGTCTCGCTGCCCGCCGGCACCGGCAAGGACATGAAGGTCGCGGTGTTCGCCCGCGGCGACAAGGCCGATGAGGCCACCAAGGCGGGGGCCGACAAGGTCGGCGCCGAGGACCTGATGGAAGACATGCAGGCCGGCAACCTCGACTACGACCGGGTCATCGCCACCCCCGACATGATGGGCGTGGTCGGCCGGCTCGGCAAGGTGCTGGGTCCCAAGGGCCTGATGCCGAACCCGAAGCTCGGCACGGTGACCCCGAACGTCGCCCAGGCGGTCAAGGACGCCAAGGGCGGCCAAGTCGAATTCCGCGTCGAGAAGCAGGGCATCATCCACTCGGGCATCGGCAAGCTCAGCTTCACCGACGACCAGCTGAAGACCAACTTCAAGGCGCTGACCGACGCGATCGTCAAGGCCAAGCCGGCGGGCGCCAAGGGCAAGTTCGTCAAGAAGGTCTCGCTGACCTCGACCATGGGCCCGGGCCTGAAGATCGACACCGCGGACGTCGAAGGCGCCTGATTATCGGCGCTACCGCGCTGCGCGCTGCTTGAGCGCGGAGCGCTTCGGCTTACGACAGATCACCAAGGGGCCGGCGGAGCGATCCGCCGGCCTTCTTCTGTTTTGCATGTGCCGTGGCAACCAAGTGAGGAGGCATCCGTTAGCGAAAGGCGGGCCGTTCCACCGGGAGATGCACCCATGACTACTTACAAGGTCGGCTACCTGATCGGCAGTCTCGCCACCCAGTCGATCAACCGCAAGCTGGCGAAGGCGCTGATCCGCCTCGCTCCCGAGAAGCTCGAGTTCAGCGAGATCCCGTTCCGCGACCTGCCGCTCTACAGCTACGACTACGACGAGGATTTCCCCGAGGTCGCGCGCGACTTCAAGGCGGCGATCAAGGCGTCGGACGCAATCCTGTTCGTCACGCCCGAGTACAACCGCTCGATCCCCGGCGGGCTCAAGAATGCGATCGACTGGGCCAGCCGTCCCTACGGCACCAATGCCTTCACGCGAAAGCCGTCCGCGGTCATCGGCACTTCGCCCGGTGCCATCGGCACCGCGGTGGCGCAGCAGAGCCTGCGCAGCGTGCTGAGTTTCTGCAACTCGCCGCAGATGAACGCGCCAGAGGCCTACATCCAGTTCAAGCCCGGGATGATCACCGACGACGGCGAAGTCACGATCGATGCGACCGAGTCCTTCCTGCGCAACTACATGGCGGAGTTCCATACCTTCATCGAGCGCGTGCTCACGGTCCTGCCGCGTGAGGACTGAGCGGTTCCCTTCATGAGCAAGATGCCCGCCCTCTTCATCGGCCACGGCAGTCCGATGAACACGCTCGAGCGCAACGGCTTCACGGAAGCCTGGCGCGCGCTTGGCGAGCAATTGCCGCGCCCGCGCGCGATCCTGGTGATCTCCGCGCACTGGTACTTCGGTGCGACCGCGGTGACCGCGATGCCGCGGCCGCGCACGATCCACGATTTCTACGGCTTTCCTCCCGAGCTGTTCGCGTTCGATTATCCCGCGCCGGGCGATCCCGCACTGGCCGAGGAAGTTGTCGAGGTCGTCAAGCCGAACTGGGTCGGCCTCGACCGCGACCAGTGGGGTCTCGACCACGGCACCTGGAGCGTGCTCGCCCATCTCTACCCGCGGGCGGACCTGCCGGTGGTGCAGCTCTCGATCAATGCCCTGCGGCCGCTCGAATACCACCTCGAACTGGCCGCGCGCCTCGCCCCGCTGCGCGAGCGCGGCGTGCTGATCCTTGCCAGCGGCAACGTGGTCCACAACCTGCCACGCGTGCAGTGGAACCGGCCCGACGCCGCGTTCGATTGGGCCGAGCGGTTCGACGAGGCGGTCGTGGCGCAGATGGCGAGCGATCCGGGCGCGATCCTCAAGATCGCCGAGCACCCGGACTACGCGCTGGCGGTGCCGACGCCGGATCACTTCATCCCGCTGCTCTACACCGCGGGCCTTGCCGCTGCCGGCGAAGGCTCGGCCGCGCCGTTGGTGCGCGGCTATGCGATGGGATCGCTGTCGATGACCTGCTACGGGGTCGGGATCGTGCCCGGCAACGCGACCGAATCCGTTGGAGCCGCGGTGCTGCCTGCGGGTGTCCCACCCGACCAGACCAACATCTAGCCGGCTCAGATCCCGCCCGGCGTGAAGTCATGGCCGGCGTCAGCGAGCGCTTCGCACAGCGTGTCGACGCAGCTCCCGAGCTCTGCGGCGTCGGTCGAGCGGATGACGAAGTTGGCCCCCGTGCGGCCCTCGCGGAAGAACGGGTAGCTGCCGATCGAGCATTCGGCGTGGGCTCGCTCGACTTCGCGCAGCAGGTCGGCGACCTCGCTTTCGGCGACCCAGCAGCCGATCGTCTCGGTGAGCAGCGGCGCGCCGCCTTCGAGCGTGCCGGTGAGCGCGTCGAGCATCTGCGCCGCGATGTGCGGCACGCCGGCCATCAGGAACACGTTGCCGATCCGGATGCCCGGGGCGCCGGACATGCGGTTGGGGATGAGGTCGGCGCCTTCGGGCACGCGGGCCATCCTGAGGCGGGCCTCGGTGATGCCGCCGCGGGCGGCGTAGTAGTCCTCGAGGATGCGCCTCGCCTCGGGGTGGACGACGACCGGGAGGCCGAGCGCCCGGGCCACGGCATCGACGGTGATGTCGTCGTGCGTCGGGCCGATGCCGCCTGTGGTGAAGAGGTAGTCGTGCGCGGTGCGGAGCGCGTTGACCGCCTCGGCGATGCGCTTTTCCACGTCGGGCACGACGCGCACTTCGGCCAAGCGGATGCCCTGGACCTGCAGCCAGCCCGCCACCTGGGCGATGTTCCTGTCGTGGGTGCGGCCCGAGAGGATCTCGTCGCCGATCACCACCAGCGCGGCGGTCCAGACCCTGCCGCTCATGCCGCGGTCCTGACGGGGCGCTTTTCGAAGCGCAGCACGCCGTCGTCGACCGGGCGGCGGCGAAAGTCGCGGCAGTCGGCGAGGTAATCCTGGTTGAGGCGCCAGGGGAGGGTCGGGGCGCTCTTGGGCATCAGGTTCCTTGCCCGCTGGAGGTAGCCGGAGGAGAACACAACGATGTCGCTCTCTTCGAGGCCGTGATCCTCGGGCAGCCAGGGCGTGACGACGTCGGCGCGCTTGTCGGCCATGCGGTTGAGGACCCGGCAGACGTATTCGGCAGTGTTGTCCGCCCGCAGCGTCCAGCTGGCGTTGAGGTAGCCGAACACCACCGCGAGGTTGGGGATATTGGAGAACATCGCGCCGCGGTAGAACCAATGCCGCGTCCAGTCGACGGGGCGGCCTTCGAGGCTGACCGCGATCTTGCCGCCCAGCGCGAGGCGCAGGCCGGTGGCGGTGACGACGACGTCGGCGGGCAGGCGTCTGCCGGACTTGAGCCTGAGGCCGTCCGCCTCGAAGCGGTCGATCTGCCCGGTGACCACGGACGCCTTGCCCGCCTTCACCGCTGCGAAGAAGTCGCTGTCGGGCACGAGGCACAGGCGTTGCTGCCACGGGCCGTAGGGCGGCAGGAAATGCTCGCGCTTGTAGGCCTCGCCGAGCTCTTCCTTGAGTTTCCCGGTGAGGTAATCGCCGACCTCGTCGGGCCGCTGGCGGGCGCGCTTGAAGAAGAACTGGTGCAGGCGGATGTTCTTCTGCCGGGTCAGCCAGTAAGCCAGTCGCCGGGGCAGCCACCGGCGCATCCGGTTGGCCCACTCGTCGCGGCTCGGCCCGGCGGCCATCCAGGTCGGCGTGCGCTGGAGCATGGTCACGTGCGCGGCCTTGTCGGCCATGGCCGGGACGATCGTGACGGCCGTCGCGCCTGAGCCGATCACGACCACCTGCTTGCCGGCCCAGTCGAGGTCGGCCGGCCAGAACTGCGGATGGACGACCTGGCCCCCGAAGTCTGCCAGCCCGGGCAGTCCGGCGTCGTGCGGGTCGTCGTAGTCATAGTAGCCCGAGGCGAGGTAGAGGAAGCGTGCCGTGAGTTCGTGCCAGCCGTCGCCGTCCTCGACCGTGACGCGCCACAGCGCTTCGTCGGCGCACCAGTCGGCCGACAGCACGCGCGTGCCGAAGCGGATGTGGCGGTCGATACCGCGTTCGGTCGCCACGCGGTGGAGATAGGCGCGGATCGCGTCGCCGCCGGCGATGGCCTGGTCGCCGTCCCACGGGGCAAAGCGGAAGCCGAGCGAATGCATGTCGCTGTCCGAACGGACGCCGGGATAACGGAACAGGTCCCAGGTGCCGCCGAGGTTCGCGCGGCGCTCGACCAGCGCGAAGCGGCGGCCGGGGCACATGGCCTGGAGGTGCGCAGCCATCGAGATGCCCGAAATGCCGGCACCCACGATCAGCACGTCGAGCGTTGCTCCGTCCATCGCCCATACCTGCCGCCTTGCGCCGCGCATGGCCAGCCCCCTATGCGGAACGCGAGCGGCAGGGGAGAGTTCGCAAGCCATGGCCGGGCACGGTTCCAACCGGGTTATCCTCACCGCGCTCGCGGCCAATGTCGGCATCGCGGTGGCCAAGTTCGTCGCCGCCGGGGTCACCGGGTCTTCGGCGATGGTCACCGAGGGCGTGCACAGCCTGGTCGATTCGACCAACCACGTCCTGCTGCTCTACGGCGGCCGCCGTAGCCGCCTCGCGGCCGACGCCAGGCATCCGCTCGGCTATGGGCGCGAGCTCTATTTCTGGTCGTTCGTGGTGGCGATCCTGGTGTTCTCGCTCGGCGCGGGCGTCTCGCTCTACGAAGGCATCCTGCACCTGATCGAGCCCGTGCCGACGACCGACCCGCTGGTCGCCTTCGCCGTGCTCGGGGTCGCGTTCGTGCTCGAAGGCTGGTCGACGGTAGCGGCGCTCCGGGAGTTCAACGTCTCGCGCGGGCGCAAGAGCGTCTACCGCGCAATCCGCGACACCAAGGACGCGCCGACCCTCATCGTGCTGCTCGAGAACGCCGGGGCGATGGCCGGGCTGGTCATCGCCGCGACCGGCATCGGGCTGGTCGTCCTCACCGGCAACGAACATTACGACGGCATCGCCTCGGTCCTGATCGGGCTGGTGCTGGCCGGCACCGCGGTCACGCTGCTGATCGAGGCCAAGGGGCTGCTGATCGGCGAGGCGGCCGACCCGGTGCTGGTCAAGGCGCTGCACGACTGCATCGAGGCGCACGCGGGCGTGACGGCGGTGCGCGAAGTGCTGACGGTGCACCAGGCGCCCGACATGGTCGTGGCCGTGATCAGCGCCGATTTCGAAGACTCGATCAGCGCCCGCGAAGTCGAGCAGACGGTGGCCGACATCGAGCGCGCGATCGGCGAGCGGTTCCCGGTGATCGCGCGGGTGTATATCCGCCCGTTGGGGAGCTAGGAGACCGGCCATGACGATTGTCGCTGCGCGCCGCTATCGCGATGGCAGGCTGGTCGACCCGGCGCTGCCGCACGACTGCGCGCCTCCGGAAAGGTCGGAGTTCGACTGGGTCGGGATGGTCGAGCCGACCAGAGAGGAAATCGCCGAGGTGCAGCATCGCTACGGCCTGCACCCGCTGGCCATCGAAGATGCACTGAGCCCGCGGCAAGCGCCCAAGGCCGAGGCCTACGGGTCGAATCTGTTCGTCGTCGCGCGCACGGCAGCGAGGGGCGAGGGCGATACGATCGCCTATGGCCAGACCGCGATCTTCCTCGGCAAGGACTTCATCGTCACCGTGCGCCAGGGGAGCACGCGCGCGCACATCGACTTGCGCAAGGACCTGGAAGCCAAGCCAGAGCGGCTCGCCGAAGGGCCCGACTTCGTGCTCCACGCGATGCTCGACTTCGTCGTCGACGGCTATGGCCCGTTGCTCGACGGAATCGACGAGACCGTCAGCGAGCTCGAGGAAGGGGCTATCGGCGCCTTTCCCGACCCTGACCGCATCCGCCGCATCTTCCGCTTGCGGCGCGAGCTGCGCCGGTTCGAGGGCATCGCCGGTCAGATGGAGGAAATGGCCGCCAAGCTGGCCAAGGTCGAGCAGCCGGCGATCGACCCGCGCGCGCGGCCGTGGTTCCGCGACGTGTTCGATCACGCCCACCGCGCGGTCACGCGCACACGCCTGCTCAACGATACGCTGGGATCGATCCTCGAAGTCGCCGGACTGCTCGAGCAGAGCCGCACCGGCGCGATCACGCGGCAGCTCGCCGCCTGGGCCGCGATCCTTGCCGTGCCGACGGCCATCGCCGGGATCTACGGGATGAACTTCGACTTCATGCCCGAGCTGACCTGGCGCTACGGCTATTTCACCGTGCTGGCCGCGATCGCGCTGATCTGCGGCCTGCTGTTCGCGCGGTTCAGGCGGATCGGCTGGCTCTAGCCCTCGCGCTCCGACCCGCCGCCCTCGGCGGTGCCGTAGATCAGCGTGCGGTCGGGCGCGTCGTGGTAGGGATCATGCCCGTTTCCCGGCGCTTCCTGCGACAGCGCCCGCGCCGCCAGCACGGTGTTGTGCAGCAGGCAGGCGATCGTCATCGGGCCGACGCCCCCGGGGACCGGGGTGACCGCCTTGGCGTGCTGGACTTCGTCGAACTTGACGTCGCCGACCAGCTTCTCCTTGCCGTCCTCGCCCATGATGCGGGTGATGCCGACGTCGATCACCACCGCGCCGGGCTTGACCCAGTTGCCCCTGACCAGCTCGGGCGCGCCGGCGGCGGCGACGATGATGTCGGCCTTGCTGGCGATCTCGGGCAGGTTCTCGGTGTAGATGTGGGTCACGGTGACGGTGCACTCGCGCTCGAGCAGCAGCATCGCGATCGGCTTGCCGACGATGTTCGACTTGCCGACCACCACCGCGTCGAGGCCGACGAAGTCGTCGATGACCGTATCGAGCAGCATCATCACGCCGAGCGGAGTGCACGGCACGATGCCGCCGGTGCCGGTCGAGAGGCGGCCGACGTTGACCGGGTGGAAGCCGTCGACGTCCTTGCCCGGGGTGATCGCGCCGAGCACGGTGCGCGTGTCGATGTGCGGCGGCAGCGGCACCTGGCAGAGGATGCCGTGGACTTCGGGATCGGCGTTGAGCCGGGCGATCAGTGTCAGCAGCGCGTCCTGCGTGGTTTCGGTCGGCAGGCGATGCTCGAACGAGCGGATGCCGACTTTCTCGCAGCCCTTCATCTTGCGGCGGACGTAGACCTCGCTCGCCGGGTCGTGGCCGACGAGGACGACGGCGAGGCCCGGGCGCGGCAGGCCGGCCGCGACCATCGCATCGACTTCGGCCTTGGTCTGCTCGTCCAGCTTGCGGGCGACCGCGCGCCCGTCGATGATATCGGCCATACTATCTTTCCGTTCGTCCTGAGCCTGTCGAAGGACGCTTTGGCGCGCCAGCTCGTGGTTCGACAGGCTCACCACGAACGGGAAGAGAAGTCCTACGCGTGCTTCGCGTCGTACTGGTTGATCCATTCGGCCGACGGGGTCAGCGCGCCGAACGGATAGAAGTGCAGCCGCACGCGGCCGTGCTCCTCGTCGCTGAGCTTCCGGTCGAGCGAATCGACCAGCTTGTCGGGGCCGGCACTGCCGATCAGGTTGGTCAGCGACACGCCGTACTTCTTCATCACGCTGGCCGAGGCGCCGACGCCGCAGCGCTTGGCGAAGCCGAGCAGGCGCTTGATGCCCGCCGGACCGGGCACGCCGAGGCGCACCGGCACATCGATGCCGCGCTCACGCATTTCCTTGACCCAGGCGACGATCGCATCGTCGTCGAAGGCGAACTGGGTGACGATGAGCGGCGTGATGTTGCGCTCGCGCAGCGCGGCCAGCTTGCGCTCCATCCAGTCCCACAGCTCGGCGGGCGAATTGTTCGGATGGCCTTCGGGGTGGCCGCCGATGCCGGCGATGGTGATGCCGTGCTTCTCGAGCAGGCCGGTCTCGATGATCTGCAGCGAGTTCTCGAACGGGCCTTCGGGCTCGGGCGGGTCGCCGGCGATCATGAACACGCGCTTCACGCCGGCCTCGCCGGTGATCTGCGCGAGGTAGTTGTCGAGCACCTCCTTCGAGCCGAGGCGGCGCGCGGAAAGGTGCACGATCGGCTCGAAGCCGAGCGCGCGGACGAGCTTGGCGGCTTCGAGCCGCTGCTCCATTTCCTCGCCGGGGAGAAAGGTCACGGCGACCTGCGTGCCCGGGCGAATCAGCGGCGCGGCCTCGCGCAGGCCGTCGAGTTCCTTGGCCGTCATTTCCAGCGAATAGCCGTCGACCATGTTGCGGCGGGGCTTCTCCCAATCCGGGTGGATGGCGGCATAGGACATCGAACTCGCTCCTCTCGTTTGCGCGCGGCGCATAGGCGCTTCGCGCGCGTTCACAAAGCCTCTAGCGCGCGCGCGTCCTTTCGGATAGACGAAATTTTCACACCTGCGAACAATACGACCGAGAGCAATGCTGCTGTTCCTGCCCGGGCTGATCTGCGACGCGCGCATCTATGCGCCGCAACTTGCGGCGTTCCCGGATTCGCTCGCGATCGATGGTTACGGCGAGGTTTCCTCGCTCGAAGGCATGGCCCGCGCGGCGCTGGCGCAGGCGCCCGAATCGTTCGACCTGTTCGGCCATTCGATGGGCGGGCGAGTCGCACTCGAGGTGTTCCGAATCGCGCCCGAGCGGGTCCGCCGACTCGCCCTGTCGAGCACCGGCGTGCACCCGCTGGGCAAGGATGAGCCGGCCAAGCGCGAGGCGCTCAAGGCGATCGGGCACGAACGCGGCTTCGAGGCGCTGGTCGATGCCTGGCTGCCGCCGATGGTCGCCGCGGCCAACCGCACCAACCCGGCGCTCTACGGCCCGATGCGGCAGATGTGCCTCGACCAGAGCCAGGCGATCTTCGATGCGCAGATCGCCGCGCTGCTCGGCCGGCGCGAGCAGGCGAGCCTGCTGGGGCAGATCGCCTGCCCGGCGCTCGTGATCACCGGCGAACTCGATGCGTGGAGCCCGCCGGCGCAGCACCGGGAGATCGCCGCGGCGATCCCCGATTCCAGACTGGTAATCGTCGAGGGCGCGGGGCACATGCTGCCGCTCGAAGCGCCCGCGGCGGTCAACGAAGCCATCGCGGACTGGCTCGCCCAAGAGGCGAGCGGGCCCGCGAGACTCTGAGCCACCCGTACCGTTTCAACCGCCTTTAGGAGAGGCCAACCAAGATGAGTGAACAGACCCTTCAACAGAAGCTGGATTCGGCCGGCAACGTCGTCGACTTCCTGCGCAACCAGCAGGTCGGCCCGAACGTCTATCCGGGCGTGCCGGCGGAATATTCCAACTGGCGCAACGAACAGGCGGCCTGGGCGAAGAGCGCGGTGCTGTTCAACCAGAGCTACCACATGGTCGAGCTCTACGTGCGCGGCCCGGACGCTTTCGACCTGCTCCAGTACACCGCAATCAACAGCTTCAAGAACTTCGCGGTCAACAAGGCCAAGCAGTACGTACCGGTGACCCCGGACGGCTACGTGATCGGCGACGTGATCCTGTTCTACCTCGCCGAGAACGAGTTCAGCCTGGTCGGCCGAGCGCCGGCGATCGAATGGGTCGAATTCCACGCCCAGTATCCGAAGGCGGACGGCAGCAAGTGGAACGTGACCGTCGAGCGTGACGAGCGCACCGCGCTGCGCACCGACGGCAAGCGCAAGAACTATCGCTTCCAGCTCCAGGGCCCGAACGCGATGAAGATCCTCAGCACCGCGCTGGGCCAGCAGGCGCCGGACCTCAAGTTCTTCAACATGGCGCACATCGACATCGCCGGTAAGGACGTCATTGCTCTCCGCCACGGCATGGCCGGCCAGCCGGGCTACGAGCTGTTCGGCCCGTGGGAAGACTACGCCGCCGTGCACGGCGCCCTGGTCGAAGCCGGCAAGAACGACGGCCTGACCCTCGTCGGCGGCCGCGCCTACTCGTCGAACACGCTGGAGTCGGGCTGGCTGCCTTCGCCGCTGCCCGCGACCTTCACGGGCGACAGCCAGATGATGAAAGACTTCCGCGCCTGGGCCTCGGGCAAGTCGTACGCCGGCATGTGCTCGATCGGCGGCAGCTACGTCCCCGACAGCATCGAGGGCTACTACCTGACCCCGTGGGACATCGGCTATGGCCACATCGTCAAGTTCGACCATGACTTCGTCGGCCGCGCGGCGCTCGAGCGGATGGCCAACGAGACCCACAAGACTAAGGTCACCCTCGCCCTCGACAACGAGGACGTGCTGCGCGTGATGAGCTCGATGTTCGCCAAGGGCAGCCGCGCCAAGTACTTCGAGTTCCCGAGCGCGGTCTACTCGATGCACCCGTTCGACGAAGTGCGCGTCGACGGCAAGGCGATCGGCGTGTCGACCTGGATCGGCTACAGCTCGAACGAGGGCCGCATGCTCTCGCTGGCGATGATCGACCCGGCCTACGTCGAGATGGGCAAGGAAGTGACGCTGGTGTGGGGCGAGCCCAGCGGCGGCACCACCAAGCCGACCGTCGAGCCGCACGAGCAGGTCGAGATCAAGGCGATCGTCTCGCCGGTCCCGTACTCCGAGACCGCGCGCGACGCCTATGCCGACTCCTGGCGCCAGAAGGGCGTCGGCGTCAGCGCCTGACGCACCGCGACAACTGACAGGAAGGGGCGGTCACCGAAGGGTGGCCGCCCTTTTCTTTTCGCTCGCCGGGACAAGCGGCGAAACCCGCGCCGGTTCAAATCGTTGGCCCAGTCGGATAGGAAGGGCCGCATGATCAGATATCTGCTGTTTCTCGTCGCCTTGCTGCTCGCCGCTCCGGCCGCGGCAGCCGATTCGCTCGCCGGCTCGTGGGCGCTGCGCCTCGACGGAACGATCGTGATGCGCTTCGACCTCGAGCCCGCCGGGACGAGCTGGAAGGGCGGCTGGGTCAAGCCGACCTCGTTCGCCACCGACGGCAAGCGGTTCGCGCGGATTTCGCTGCCGCCGATCGAGCGCAAGTCGGATCGCGGCGCCTCGCTCGGCGAATGGGCGGAAATCACCTTCGACGATCCCCGTCCGGGCGTTGAGCCCGACGTGTTCCGGTTCCACCTCGTCGCGCCGGACCGGGCGGAGATGCTCTACGTCGGCACGGGCCTGCCGCCGTACGTGCTCGAGCGGGTCGCCGCCGGATCGCAGCTCGGGCCGTTCCAGGAAGGCCGCGTCTACGGCGGCGATCCGGCGCCGCGCGCACCGGCAAGCCGCCTGCCTCCCTCGCCGCGCAGCCAGCCGCCGGTTCAGGGACCGCCCGTCGTCGAAGGCCGCTAGGCCGTCTCGAGCAGCGCGGCCGAACGCTCGAGCAGGTCCATCACCCGGCGCTTCACGGCCTCGTCGTAGCGGGCCTTCGGTATCGCCACCGAGAGCGCGCCGACCGGCTCGCCCTCGATCGTGACGATCCGGCCGATGCCGACGATGCCGAGGCTGAATTCCTCGTCGGTGAAGGCGAACCCGGTCGCGCGGATTTGCGCGATCTCCTTGCGCAGCGCCTTCTCGGCGGTGACCGTCGCCGGGGTGAAGCGCACGCGCTCGGTCTCGGCGAAATAGCGGTCGAGCGCTTCGTCGGGCAATGCCGCGAGCATCGCCTTGCCCGAAGCGAGCGCGTGCATCGGCAGCCGGCTGCCCGTGGGCACCGCGTAGCGCAGCGCCTGCTGGCTCGATTCGGTCACCAGCGCCTCGATCTCCCAGCCTTCGCGGACGAAGAAGCTGGTCGTCTCGTTGAGCTGGACACGCAGCGTGCGCACGAGCGGCGCGGTGCGGTCGGCCAGCGAATAGGCTTCGGCATGGAGCTGGAGCTTCTCGAGCCCGGGGCCGGGCGAATAGCGCCGGCCCTCGCGGACGAGGTAGTCGCGCTCGACCAGCGTCGCCAGCAGGTACGACAGGCTCGAGACCGGAATCCCGAGCACGGTGGCGATCTCCTGCGCCACCAGCGGGCGCGGGTGGGCGACGACGTACTCGATGATGTCGAGCGTGCGGGTGGCCGACTTGACCTGGCTCGATTGCGCGATGGGATCGGTCGAAGCCATGATCAGGCGATCCTCCGCTCGGCGATGTCGGCGCCTTCGCGCAGCGCGGCGAGCTTCTTCCACGCCACCGCGGGATCGATCTTGCCGTAGCCGGCGAACGTGCCGAAGCCGCAATCCGAGCTGGCGATCACCCGGTCCTTGCCGACGAACGCGGCATAGCGCTCGATCCGCTGGGCGATCAGCTCGGGGGTCTCGAGATAGTTCGAGCACGAATCGACCAGGCCGGGGGCGAGCACCTTGCCGCGGGTGTCGGCGGCCTTCCACACGATCCACTCGTGCTCGTGGCGCGGATTGGCGGCTTCGAACAGGATCGTCGCCGGGCGCGCCGCGAGCACCACGTCGATGATCTTCTCCAGCGGGATGTCGAAGTCGTGCGGGCCCTCGTAGTTGCCCCAGCACACGTGCATCCTGAGCTGCTCGGGCGCGATGCCGGCGGTGGCGGCGTTGAGCGCTTCCACATTGGCGGCGATGGTCCGGAGGAATTCGGCCTCGTCCATGTCCTGGTAGCCGGTGTGGCGGCTCATCGCGAGGTCGGGGCAATCGAGCTGGAGCTGGAAGCCCGCGGCGACGATCGCCTCGTACTCCGGCCGCATCGCCTCGACGAGGTCGGCGAGGTAGGCCTCGTGGCTGGGGTAGAACTGGTTCGGCTGGAACGCGGTGATGAGCCCCGGGCTGGCCGAGTTCATGAACGCCTTCGCCCCGCCGCCGTGGCGCTCGAGCGCGCCGGTGAAGCGGCGGATGTCGTCGTGCAGCGGCTGCAGGTTGACCAGCTCGACCTTGCCGATGGCGCTGGCGCGGGTGAATTCCTGCGCGCCCATGATGTGGCTGAGCTTCTTCGCCAGCTCGGGCACCGCGGCGAGGTCCTGCGCCGGCTTGCGCGGGGTGTGGCCGCCGAACCCCGATAGCCGCTCGATCACATAGGTCGAATAGCCGACCTTGCCGAGCTCGCCGTCGCTGACGATGCTGATCCCCGCCTGGATCTGGCGCGCCACCGCATCGTCGACCGCGGCCTGAACCACGCGGTCGAACTCGGCCGCGTCGTAGGCCTCGCCCCCTTCGGCTTCGCTCAGGACATGCTTGTCGCGCGCGAGCAGCAGCGGCACGAGCTCCGGGCCGCGCGGCAAGCTCCCGACGTGAGTGGTCTCGATCATCCCGGGAGATATTTCAGATATGCGAAATTACCGCAAGGACGAAAGAATTCTTACCTGGCGGTCGCGTCGTCCCAGCCGCTCGGCGAATTGAGCGGCGCCAGGAACCCCATCGCCTCGATCTCGTGCACCTTGCCGTCGGCGCCGACCTTGAAGATGTGCGCCGCCGGCAGGTCGAACGGGTCGAACTTCATCTGCTTGTCGCGGCTGTACATGATCTTCGTGCCGTCCTGCGCGGTCACTTCGTAGGGCGCGAAGTCCATCGGATGGTGGAAGTGCGACAGGCCCATCACGAGGCCGGTCTGCGGATCGGCGGCGAACACGCGGCGATTGCCGATCGCGGTGATGTAGCTCATCACCTTGCTCGACAGCTGGCCGGCGCAGTCGCGCGCGACCGGGTGCGGGCTCGGGCCGTTCGGGCCGGGGCCGGCGTTGGGCCCGGCGGTGATCATGCCGTTCTCGTGCCGCTCGCAGTCGGCGGCGAACGGCATCAGCGTGCCGTCGTTGTCGTCGAGCGCGTCGTAGTAGCTGGCGCCGATGCGGATCAGCTCGTCGTGGCCGAGGCGGTTGGCTTCGGGCACGTCGGCGACGAGCCCGGCACGCGGGGTCTCGACTTGCGCGAGCTGCGCCCCGCGGACTTCGGCGTAGAGGTGCTCGGCCTCGACGATGCTTCCCTTCGGATCGAGCTTGAGGCGGATCGCGACCATCGTCGGCTTGCCGTCGCGCTGGATCATGCCGAGCCAGCCGGCGGTCTGGCTGACCTCGTCGGGCACGTGAACCTGGAACCGGGTAGGTCCGGCGGTGGTATCCTTCCACAGGCCTTCGCCGGCCCTGATCGGCTTGATGTTCTCGACGATCCTCGCTTCGTCCGACAGCGGCACGCCCTCGGCGCTGTGTCTGGCCAGGCTGGCGACGTAGTCGTCGGTCAGCTTGAGCAGGCAGGCGCGATCGCAGGCCGGGCCTTCGTCGGCCGCGCTGCAGGCCGCGAGCGCACCCGCCAGCATCGTCGCCGCAAGGGCCCGCGGTATCCAATTGCCCATCGTTGTCCTCCCCCCGTTGGTCATGCCGGCTACACCAGCGCGCAGCCGACGCTTTCGATCTTACCATCCTTGAGGTGGTAGTGAATGTATTGCCGTATCTCCTGCACGTCGCCTGTCCGGATCGGAAAGAACTCCTGCATGCCGTGGGCGTCGAGCGTCTCGCGGGTCAGGTCCTCGAGCCCCTCGATGCGGATCACTGCTTCGACCGCGGCCAGCTCGTCGCTCGCGGCGAACCGTTCGATGGTGATCGTCTCGCGCACGAAGCGGTGGAGGAAGCTGTAGAACGCGCGCAGCTGCTCGCGGGTGGTGATTTCGATGCCGAAGAATGCCAGGCGCGGGTTCTCGGCGTAGAAATCGAACACCGCGTCGTAGTCGCGCGCGTTGAACGCCGCCGCGTAGCGCTGGTAGTCCTCCCGAGTCACAGGCTCTCTCCGGTTGCCTTGCCAGCCATCCTAACGACCGTTAGCAACGCAGCAAGGGATCCTTCGAAGTCCGGGACGAGCGGAGCAGAATGGCAGAGGACTTGTTCGACTACATCGTCGTCGGCGCCGGCAGCAGCGGGTGCGTGGTCGCGGCGCGGCTGAGCGAGGATCCGCGCAGCCAGGTGCTGCTGCTCGAGGCCGGCGGGCGCGACGAGCACCTCTACCTGAAGATGCCGCTGGCGTTCCTCAAGGCGATGCCCGACCCGCGCTTCAACTGGACTTACCTGACCGAGCCCGAGCCGCATCTCGACGGGCGGCGGCTACCGCTGCCGCGCGGCAAGGTGATCGGGGGCTCGGGCTCGATCAACGGCATGTTCGCGATGCGCGGGCACCCCAAGGACTACGACCAATGGGCGCAGATGGGCGCGCGCGGGTGGTCGTTCGCCGACGTGCTGCCGTACTTCCGCAAGTCGGAGGATTCGTGGCGCGGCGAGGGGCCGTACCACGGCGCGGGCGGGCCGGTGGCGGTGCGGCCGATCGATTCGCCGCTCCTGCTGCATGAGGAGATGATGGCGACCGCCGCGGCCGCGGGCTTCGCCATCAGCGACGACCTCGCCGGCGCGCAGCCCGAGGGCTTCGCCCGCGGCGAGCAGACGGTGGACCGCCACGGCCGCCGGGTCAGCGCCGCGACCGCCTACCTCAAGCCGGCGATGGGGCGGCAGAACCTCGACGTGCGCTCGGGCGTGCTGGTGCGCCGGCTGGTGTTCGAGGGCCAGCGCTGCGTCGGGGTCGAGATCGACCACGGCGGCGCGCCGAAAGTGATCCGCGCGCGGCGTGAGGTGATCGTCTCGGGCGGGGCGTACAATTCGCCGCACCTGCTGCTGCTCTCCGGCATCGGCCCGGCCGCGCACTTGAAGGACCACGGCATCGCCGTGCTGCACGACAGCCCGGGCGTCGGGCGCAACCTGCAGGAGCACCCGACCGCGAGCCTCGAATGGAATGCGAGGGAGCCGGTCACCTTCCTCAGCCAGCTCAGGTGGGACCGGATCGCGCTCAATTCGCTGCGCTGGGCGCTGACCGGCAGCGGGCCGATGGCGACGCAGGTCAATTCGTGCAACGTCGTCATCCGCACCGCGCCGCAGCTCGAGCGGCCCGACCTGCAGATCATGGTCAACCCGATCCGCTTCGACGCCGCGCCCTGGGGGCCGCTGCTGCGCCCCGAACAGGAGCACGTGTTCTGGGCCGGGCTGGTCCAGCTCCATCCCGAGAGCCGCGGCTGGGTCGAGCTCAGGAGCGCCGACCCGCGCGAGGTGGCCGCGGTCACGCTCAACGCGATGGCCGAGGAGGCCGACCGCGAGCAGATGCGCCGGGCGATCCGCACCGCGCGGCGGATCTACAACACCCCGCCGATGGGCGACCTCCTCGCCGGCGAGCGCATGCCGGGCATCGAGGTCGACAGCGACGACGCGCTCGACGCCTTCGTCCGTGCCACCTGCTACTGCGCGCAGCACCCGACGAGCACCTGCGCGATGGGCATGGGCGAGCGCTCGGTGGTCGATCCCGAGCTGCGCGTGATCGGAGTCGAGGGGCTGCGCGTGGCCGACGCCTCGGTCATGCCGACGGTGCCGGGCGGCAACACCAACCTGCCGTGCATCATGATCGGCGAGAAGGCCGCCGACCTGATCCGGGGCAGGAGCCTGCCGCGCGCCGAGCTGCCCGTCCCGCTGCCGGCGAAGACCGCGCGGCGGAGGAGGGCCGCATGAGCCGCACGCCCGAGGAAGAGGCCAACCTCAGGCTCGTGCTCGAGATGTTCGAGCAGGTGCTGAACCCGATGGATTCGGCGGCCGTCGACCGGTTCATCGCCCCCGGCTACATCCAGCACAACCAGTCGGTCGAGCCGGGGGTCGCGAGCCTCAAGGCGTTCCTCGACACGATCCGCGCGCAGACCCCCGAAGCCGTCCACGACGTCAAGCGCGCGTTCGTCGACGGCGACCACGTGACCGTGCATTATCACGTGCGCCGCTGGCCGGGCGATCTCGGCTGGGCGGTGATCGACATCTTCCGCGTCGCGGACGGCAGGATCGCCGAGCACTGGGACGTGATGCAGGACGTGACCGAGGGCGGTCCCAACCCCAATTCGCCATTCTGAGGAGCAGGCAGTGCGTTTCCAGGACAAGGTGGTGCTCGTGCTCGGCGGCAACAGCGGCATCGGCCTCGCCGCCGCCAGGGCGTTCGCGGCCGAGGGGGCCTGCGTGCATTTCACCGGGCGCGACCGGCGCACGATCGACGAAGCGCAGGCGGCGATCCCGGGCAGCACCGGCTACCAGTCCGACATCGCCGACCCGGCCGCGACCGAGGACGTCGTGGCGGCGATCGAAGGCACCGACGGGCATATCGACGTGCTCTACATCAACGCCGGGGTCGGCGGGTTCGCGCCGCTGCGCGAGATCACCGAGGAGGCGTGGGACCACGTCCACGAGATCAACCTCAGGGGCTGCGTGTTCGCGCTGCAGAAGGCGGTGCGGATCATGGGCCGGGGTAGCGCGGTGGTGGTCACCGGCTCGATCGGCGCGCACGGCGCGCTCGCCGGCAACGGCGCCTACGCGGCGGCGAAGGCCGGGCTGTACATGGCGATGAAGGTGTTCGCCAAGGAGCTGGTCGGCGAAGGCATCCGCGTCAACGTCGTCAGCCCGGGGCCGATCGAGACTCCGCTGATGCACCGCAATCCCGGGATGAGCGAGGCCGACGTGGCGCACCTGCGGGACCTGATGATCGGCAACATCCCGATGCACCGCATGGGGGAAAGCGAGGAAGTGGCCAAGGCCGTGCTGTTCCTCGCCAGCGACGACGCCGCGTTCATCACCGGGGCGAACCTGTTCGTCGACGGTGGCCTGATCGAGCTGGGCCAATGACCGGGTTCAACGACACCACCCCGTTCGCCCCGCCGTTCTCGGACATCGACAACCCGCGGCTCGAGTTCGCGATGGAAGTGCGGCTGACCTTCCCCGAAGTCTATACCATGGCGCCGGTCCCCGCGGGCGGGATGCGCAGCGCGGTGCTGGTCGAAGGCGGCACGTTCGAGGGGCCGCGGCTGAAGGGCCGGGCGATCCCCGGGTCGGGCGGCGACTACGCCTATTTCCGGCCCGACGACGTCGCCGTGTTCGACGCCCGCTACCTGCTCGAGGAGGACGACGGCACGGTCATCCTGCTCAACAACCGCGGCTTCCTGTGGGGCCGCAAGCCGGACACGATGCAGCGCCTGCGCGACTGGGCCTTCGCCGGCGGCGCGCCGGTGCCGCACGAGGACTATTACCTGCGCGGCAATCCGACCTTCGAGTGCCCGGTGGGCAGGCACGACTGGCTGACCAAGCACGTCTTCGTCGGCGTCGGCGAGCGGCGCAGCGACGGCAACCTGCTGCGGTACTACGCCCTGGTCTGATCCTCCCCGTCGCGTAGCGATGGGGAGGGGGACCATGCGAAGCATGGTGGAGGGGCCCACCGCAGCCCCTCCGTCAGCCGCCTGCGGCGCCTGCCACCTCCCCATGGCCGCTGCGCGGCCACAGGGAGGATTTGCCGCTCGGAATCCTCCCTGTCGGCGCGGCCGATGGGGAGGGGACCGCCGGCCGCAGGCCGGGGGTGGAGGGGCTCTGCGACCCCGGCGCTTGCCCGCAGCCCCTCCGTCAGCCGCCTGCGGCGCCTGCCACCTCCCCATGGCCGCTGCGCGGCCACAGGGAGGATTTGCCGCTCGGAATCCTCCCCGTCGGCGCAGCCGATGGGGAGGGGGACCGCCGGCCGCAGGCCGGGGGTGGAGGGGCTCTGCGACCCCGGCGCTTGCCCGCAGCCCCTCCGTCAGCCGCCTGCGGCGCCTGCCACCTCCCCATGGCCGCTGCGCGGCCACAGGGAGGATTTGCCCGTCCAGATTCCTCCCTGTCGGCGCAGCCGATGGGGAGGGGGACCGCCGGCCGCAGGCCGGGGGTGGAGGGGCTTGGGCGTGCCCGATCGTCCGGCGGCGAGCCCGGACCTTGCGCCGTGGGGGGAAGGCAGAAGACCACGCGGCCGGCGCGGCGTCAGGGGACGCGCGCGGGGGCGGGCGGGGGTTCGGCGGCCGGCTCTTGCGTCCGGCTGGCCCGCGAACGGCCGGATCCGCCCATCCGCGGC
>Ga0255338_1000726_pt1 | contig 85407 bp, 76 predicted proteins | sample MeOH1_35cm_T4_19_FD_203715 | JGI IMG/M metagenome (GOLD analysis project Ga0255338, IMG submission 203715) | Sandy soil microbial communities from University of British Columbia, Vancouver, Canada - MeOH1_35cm_T4_195 | ecosystem: Engineered > Artificial ecosystem > Sand microcosm > Unclassified ... | reverse complement strand
CTTGGCCTCCAGCTTCTCGACCTTGACGGTCTCGCCGGGAATGACCCAAAGTTGTTTTCCGCCCGTCTCGATAATCGCGTACATAGGACTCCTCTTGAGGTAGGCGTACATCATAACAAAAACCCCGTCGGGTGACAAGGCGATTCTCGGCCTTTAGCCGGTTTGTTGCTCCAGGACGGCCGTCATGATCCTTTACGAAAAAGGCCGCGCGCTCTACCTCAACCTGACCAACCGCTGCCCGGTCTCCTGCAGCTTCTGCGTCAAGGTCCCCTGGGACTACCTGTTCGAGGGCAACGACCTCCGCCTCAAGGGGCCGGAGCCCACGGCGGCGGCCCTGATCAACGCGCTCGAGGCCAAGCTGGGCCAGGGCGGGGCTTGGGACGAGGTCGTTTTCTGCGGCTTCGGGGAATCCACCTACCGCCTGGAGGAGATGAACAAGGTCGGCCTGTACCTCAAGACCCACCATCCCAAGGTGAAGCGGCGCCTGAACACCGTCGGCCTCGGCGACCTGATCTGGGGCCGGGACATCACCCCGGACCTGGCCAAGTACCTCGACGAGGTCGCCGTCAGCCTCAACACCGCCGACCCGAAGCAGTGGGTCGAGCTGCTCCGGCCCGCTCCGGCGTACCGCGACACGGGGTTCGCCGCGTCGCGCAAGTTCGCCGCCAACTGCGTCAAGGCCGGCATCCGCACGCGGGTCACGGCCGTCGAGCTCCCCGAGGTCGACCTCAAGCCCCTGGAGCTCTTCGCCAAGTCGATCGGCGCCGAATTCACCGCCCGCCCGATCCTCGCCTGACCCTGGACGCGAGGCCGGGCCGCTGTTACACTCTAAAAGGAAGGTCCCCCATGGCTAAAACCCGCTCCGCCGGAAAGATCCACCTGACGCCCAACCAGCACAAGGTCATCAAGGACAAATACCTGCGCGACGCGCCGTCGGCCGAGGCGTGGCTGATGGGAGTGGCCCGCAACGTGGCGCTCGGCGAGGTGCTCAGCCACCCCAAGGCCGAGGCCTGGGGCGTGTTCGTCGGCGTCGAGCGCAAGGTCGTGCCGGTCCCGGCCGTCGACGGCGCCGCCGCCGGGCGCATGATCCTCTTCCATCAGGGCCTGCCCGACAACGACGCGCGCCAGGCCAACTTCGCCCGCCTGCTGGCCAACCTGGAAAAGGCCTGCGCCAAGCATCCCGAGGCCAAGGCCCTGCGCGAGGAGTGGGCGGCCAAGTTCTACGGCCTGATGGCGGCCTGGGACTTCCTGCCGAACTCCCCGACCTTGATGAACGCAGGCCGCGAGCTGCAGCAGCTCTCCGCCTGCTACGTCCTGCCCGTGCCCGACTCGATGGAGGCCATCACCAAATCCCTCGCCGCCCAGTCGATGATCCAGAAGTCGGGCGGCGGCACCGGCTTCTCGTTCTCCTCGCTGCGCCCCAAGGGCGATCCGGTCAAGAAGACGCAGGGCGTGGCCTCGGGCGCGCTGTCCTTCATGAAGCTCTTCGACACGATGACCGACGTGGTCAAGCAGGGCGGCACGCGCCGCGGCGCCAACATGGCCATCTTGAGGTACGACCACCCGGAGATCATGGACTTCATCAAGATGAAGACCCAGCCCGGCGTCATGGAGAACTTCAACATCTCCGTCGGGGTGGACGCCGTCTTCATGCGCGCGGTCCTCGCGGACGCCGAGTACGACCTCATCAACCCGCGCTCGGGCAAGCCCGCCGGGAAGCTGCGCGCCAAGGAGGTCTTCGACGCGATGGTCGACCTCGCGTGGCGGACGGGGGACCCGGGCTACGTCGTCCTCGACCGCATCAACGCCTCCGGCTCCAACACCACTCCCGCCTTGGGCCAGATCGAGAGCACGAACCCCTGCGGCGAACAGCCGTTGCTGCCGTGGGAGCCGTGCAACCTGGGCTCTTTGAACCTGGGCGCGTTCGTGACCGGGGAGACCGGCGCCGGCCGCTGGGACTTCCCCCGCCTCAAGGAGACGGTCGCCGTCGCGATCCGCTTCCTCGAGGACGTCATCGAGGTCAACAACTACCCGCTGCCCGAGATCGAGCGGCTCGCGAAGGGCAACCGCCGCATCGGCCTGGGCGTGATGGGCTGGGCCGAGGCCCTGGTCAAGAGCGGCGTCGCCTACGGGGACCCCGAGGCGCTCAAGCTCGGCGACAAGGTCATGTCGTTCATCAACGGGGCCGCCCTCGAGGCCTCCGAGAAGCTCGCCCGCGAGCGCGGGGTCTTCCCCAACTGGACGGACTCGGTCTACGACCCGGGGTCGAAGCACTTCCGCGGCGAGGCGCGCCATCCGCGCCACTGCGCGCGCACGACGATCGCGCCGACGGGGACCATCGCCATCGCCGCGGGCCTGCAAGGAGGCGGCATCGAGCCGTTCTTCGCGATCGCGTACACGCGATACAACGCCAAAGCCCTCGAGCTTCTCAAACAAGGCAAGCAGCCGGACGACAAGGATGTTTTCTTCGAAGTGAACCCGCTCTTCCGGGATTTCGCCGAGAAGAGCAAATGGTTCGGCTCGGACGAGAAGACGCTGATGCGCCGCATCGACTCGAACCATAAGTCGTTGGCCGGCCTTCCTGAGATCCCCGATCCCGTTCAAAAGCTGTTCGCCACGGCGCATGACGTCTCGGTCGAGACCCACGTCCGCATGCAGGCCGCCTTCCAGCGCCACACCGACAACGGCGTCTCCAAGACGATCAACCTCCCCGAGGAGGCGACCGCCGACGACGTCCGCAACGCCTACCTGATGTCCTACGAGCTCGGCTGCAAGGGCATCACCGTGTACCGCGACGGCTCCAAGGCCCAGCAGGTGCTCAATCTCTCCTCCGCTCCGTCGAAAGGGAAGCGCCGCACGCCGGAGGCCGCCTTCGGCCTCGACGCCGAGTACTATCAGATCCGCACCGGCTACGGGCCGCTGCACGTGCACATCAACTACGACGAGAAAGGGCCGTTCCAGCTGTTCACCAACATCCCCCCGCTCGGCACCGAGATCGCGGGGCTGACCTCCTTGGTCGGCATCCTGATCTCGAAATATCTAGCGGAGGGGGGCGACCCCCTCCGCCTGCTCAAGCACCTCAACTCGGTGAAGGGCGACCGCCCGATCGGCCTGGGGCCCAACCGCGTGGACTCCATCCCCCACGCGCTCGCCATCGCCCTGCGCGCGCATCTCAAGAAGACGGGCTGGATCGACGGCGGCGGGGCCGCCCCGGAGGCCGTTCCTGCGGCGGACCATTCCGAGCATTGCCCGAAGTGCTTCTCGCGCAACGTCTCGCACGAGTCGGGCTGCTCCGGCGTGACCTGCCACGACTGCGGGCACTCCGAGTGCTCGTGAGCCCTCGCCGGCTCTAGGGTCCGCCGCCGCTGGGGGCGCCCGGAATCGCTTCCCAGGTTCCGTCCGGGCGCTGCTTGCCCACGGTCGGAGCGGCCGCGCCTGGAGCCTGGACCGGCTTCGCGGCGGCCTCCGGCTCCGTGACGGGCGTGGGAGCCGGCTGCGCCTCGGGCCAAACCGCCGGAGCCGCCTCAGGCTCGGCCTCGGGGGCCGGCGCCTCGGCGACGGGCTCCTCGGCTGGGGCGACCGGCTCGGGCGGCGGCGGAGGACGGCGCGTCGCGGCCCAGAGAGTGACCAGCAAGCTCGCCGCCAAGAGCGGACCCAGCCAAGGGTACGCCTTCAGCAGGGCCACAAAGGAAAGCGGAGCGTCGGCGCCCTTGCTCATCGCGATAAATAGGATAGCAGTCGCGACCGCCCCCGTCGAGCCCCGGGGGCCCGTGACCTAGGTCGCTTCCCTTAATTATGTGGAAGTTTCCTTGATTTGTCCTCGACAACCACCTATACTTCGTGGGCACATGCGCGAACGAAACCCGCGGCGGGGCGGCACCCTGACCGAATTGATGGTGGCCACCGTCATCCTCTCCATCGGCGTATTAGGCCTTTTCGGCTCCTTCCGCTACATCGCCCGCTCCACCTTCATCTCCCGCGCCACATCTCTGGCCACCAACCTGGGCCAGGAACGCATCGAATCCCTGAAGAACCTGAGCTACTACTCCCTCCAGATCACCACCACGACGGGCACCGACGGGACCGTGACGCCCGCGATCCTCTACGACACGGTCAATTATCCCCCGGAGATCATCTCGATCGGCGGGATCAATTTCACGCGATACACCTACGTGGGCATGGCCGAGTTGTCGGGCAGCAACATCACCGACGTGAACTTCACCTACCCCGACACCGGCCTCAAGCAGATCACGGTGAGCATCGTGTGGACCGAGTCGGGGCAGAAGAAGGCCTGGACCTTGCGCAACCTCCTCGAGAACCCGAACGTCAACCCGCTCGACTCGACGATCACCGGCACCGTCAGCAACTCCGCGGGCGGCACCGTGGCGAGCGCCGTGGTGGTGGTCGAGCAGAACGAGAACTGGGGCGCGACGGCCAACTCCGCGGGCGTCTACTCCTTCTCGGTCTATCACGGGACCTACACCGTGCGGGCGTCCTCGACCGGCTTCAACGACGGGATCACGGGCTCCGTGATCGCCAGCAGAGGCGCGACGGCCACCGCCAACATCACCTTGGTCGCCGTCGCCACAGGCGCCGTCCTCGGAACGGCGTGGTACAACCCGGGCATCGTGATCAGCCAGGTCGTCGCCGCCTCCAACACCCAGGTCGAGGACGGCAGCACGGTGGATGTGGAGTACATCGAGCTCTTCAACCCGACGACCTTCCCGATCGACATCGGGACGACGGGCGCCGCCGCCAAGAACGTGGCTGTTTTTTACCAGGACGAAACGTTCGGCCCCGGATTCGGCCGCTGGGACTTGAGCGGCTACGCGGCGCCCAACAACCTCTTCATCACGAACGTGACCACCTATGTCGCGCCCGGCCATTATTATCTCATCGCGAACGCCGCATCCTTCTGCATCAAGGGCGCCTGGATCACGGCGGACGCGTACATGGACGACAACCTGACGTCCCCTCTGAGCCACCCGAACTACATCCTCAACGACAAGGCCGGGTCGGTCTCCCTCTACGATGCGGCCAACGGCTCCTGGTACGACCACGTCGGCTGGTCGGACAACAACAACGACCCGAACTATTTCGAAGGGACCTTCATTCCGGACGGAACCGGCGCCAACGACGGCCTCGGCACCCCCATCGGCAAACAGATCGTGAGGGTCTCGAGCCCCGGCATCAGCGCGGCGATGCTTCCGAACTACGGCCGAGCCTACGATTCGAACAGCAACGCGCGCGATTTCCTGTACGGGTCCTCCACCATCGCGGATTTCGTCGCCCCCAAGAACATGGCCGCCGGCGCCTTCACGACCATCACCGGCAAGGTCCCGACCGTGATGGGCACCACCTACGTCACGTCGAGCGACCCGCAGTCGGGCTCGACCACGGCCTTCACCGCCTACGTCACGAGCGGCGCGCTGAGCCTTCCCTATTCCCGTTTCCAATTGTCGGGCGTGTCGACCGGCACTTGGAGCGTCTCCGTCGCGTACTCGGACTATTCCAACACCTACGAGAACGTCGCCGTCGCTCAGGGCGGCTACACGGGCATCCCCAACGCGGCGACCTCGCCCGCGTGGGTCGCCGCGGGGGTCAGCCACGTCCAGCTGACGAGCACGACGACGGGGGGATTCGTCAAAGGCTCGGTCACCAATCCCTCCAACCAGCCGATCAACGGCATCGTGGTGCAAGGAGGAGGCACCTCCAAAACGACGGGGTCCAACGGCGTGTACTTCATGGCCGTGTCGAGCGGCACGGTCACCATCGTCGCGAACCCCAACAACGCGAACCCGTCCTATATCCAAGGGATCGAGGCGGCCGTCGTCTCCGTCGGCGCCGTGACCACCCAGAACTTCACGCTGAATTTCGGCGGGCGAATCACGGGCTACGTCACCACGGGCACGACCCCCCTGGGCTATCAGGCGATCGCCGCGACCAACGGCGCCGGCCTCCAGGTCGGCTCCGGCGTCACCGACACCGGCGGCAACTTCACGATCCGCAACGTCTCGACGGGCACCTACACGGTCTTCCCCGTCCTGGAATCCGGGCAAGACGTGAGCCCGAACACGCTCCCGGCGATCGTGAGTTCGACCGGCAGCGTGTTCGTCGGGACCTTCACCGTCTCCGGCGCCTTCGGCAGCATCGCGGGGACGGTCTCCGACGCCTCCGGCCTCGTGACCTCCGGAGCGCTGCTGCTGGCGTCGACCAACACGATCGCCTCCTCGCCCGCGGCCATCGTCGGCTCCTCGGCGCCGGCGCAGGTGCCCATGTACATGGTGTCGAGCAAGGCCGACGGCACCTACACTTTGCCCGTGCGCGGCGGCGCCACCTACTATCTCTCGGCCTACGTCCCCGTCATCTCCGGCACGGGCGTGACGATCACGACCAAGACCTACAGCGGCATCATCGTCTCGCCCAGCGCAGCGACGACGAAGAACGTGACCATCCCATGAGGAAGCTCAAGAGCCGTCTCGGCTACACCGTGACCGAGCTGATGATGGTCGTCGCCATCATCGGCATCCTCGCGACCGTCGTGCCGACCATGCTGATCCAGATGCAGAACTTCTTCTTGATGACGAGCGCCCGCTACGAGATCCAGCGCGACGCGCGCACGACCCTCGACACGGTCAACCGCTACATGCGTCAGGCCGTCGCCACCACGGTGGTGATGGACACCCCCACCGGTCAGGGGCCGTATTCGCGCATCCGATTCCGGCACGTGGACGGCCGCTACATGGAGTTCCGGCAGCAGGGAAGCAAGCTCATCCAGGTCATCGACACGGCCCAGTCGGTCGTCAGCAACAACCTCATCTACATCGCCTTCACCTATCCCCACACGGACGACACCTCGATCATCTCCGTCTCGATCACGATGGGCAAGAACATCCAGCTCGGCCGCCGCAAGGTCCTCGAGCTGACCATTCAGAAGATCCGGGTCATGAACTAATGAATAAACCAAGCGGCCGACCGAGCGATACGCGAGGAAGCGCCCCTTCCATATTCCGACGGGAAAGGGGCCAGATCCTTCCAGGCGCCGTCGCCATGCTCGTGATCCTGGCCATCATGGTCCCCGCCATGGTTCTCTGGATCCAGCGCGAGACCGTCTTCGCGAGCAAACAGTCCCACAACACCGTCGCCTTCCACCTCGCCGAGGCCGGCGTCGAAAAGGCCTATCTCTATGTATCGCTGTCCACCATCACCTGGTCCCGCATCCAGGCCGGCCAGGCGCAGACGGACTACAGCTTCGACAAATCGTACAACGACATCACCGGCGGGACCTACGCGATCAGCATCACGAGCGGCCCCGGGACCGAGCAGGTGACGATCGTCACCGTCGGACGGGACAAGTACAACAAGGAGACGCGCGCCCTGCGCGTCGTCTACAGCAACGCCATTTTCGGCGGCAACGCGATCTACGCGGGACGGGGCGTGCAGATCGGCGGCCAGGTCGACGTGGAGTGGGGCGCCGTCATGAGCCCATACACGATCGACGCCGGCGGCCGCACCTTCCCGCAGTTCTGGTCGGCGAGCCAGATCACCACCAAGGATACCAACGCCAACCCGCCGAACTGCGACTCCCCCGGCTGCCTGCAATGGCACTCCTACCAGGCGAACCTCCCGACGCCTCCGACCATCGACTTCGACTTCTACCGCACCTCCGCCGCCGCCACGATGGGTTGCTTCACCGCCACGGGCACGGGATCCGCGGTGAACTCCTGCTACTTCAGCGGCAACGTCACCAACTGGAGCGGAAACACCCGAGGGACCATCTTCATCGAGGGAGACCTCACCGTCAAGTCGCCCGGCATGTACCACATCGGGACGATCATCGTGATGGGGAACGTGAACCTCCCGAATGGCCAATGGGGCAATTCCGGCTCCCCGGGGACTTCGCTGAGGATGCCGACGGACGCCTGGAAGCAGTACGGGAATAACTGGACCCACTACCGGGATGTTTTCGACCAAACCGCGCCCGCGGCGTTCCCCGGCCTGACCGCGACCTCTTACACTTCGCCGAGCCTCTGCGTCCCCTCCCCGTGCCTGAGCCAGAAGGTCGCGGTCAACGGCTTCCTTTACGTCGGAGGGAACTTCAACAACGGCGGCGGCGGCGGCGGGAACAGCGACATATACGGGATACTCTACGCCGTCGGCTCGGCCACTCAAACAGCCTCTTCGCAGGTGACCTTCTACTACAACGCCGAAGCGACCAACGGCCTCGTCACCACGAACGTCAGCCTGACACGCGTTTCCTGGAGGGACGAGGTCCGCGGCTGGCCGTCGGGCCTCTAGCTGCCGGAGGATTCCCGCTGAAGCAGCTGTGTCCGGCCGCTCGCGGCCGGACCTAGGCCCCGTCCTCAGCCCTTGGGCGGGACGAGGCAGTAGCCCAGGCCCGAGACGCTGAGCAGCCAGCGGTCCGAGCGCCAGCCGAGCTTGAGCCGGATGCGCCGCACGTGCACGTCGACGGTCTTGAGGCTGACCTCCGACGGGTGCGGCATGCCCCAGACGTCGAGGTAGAGCGCCTGGCGGTTGCGAGGCTTGGGGCTGTGGAGGGCCAGGTCGTAGAGCAGGCCGAACTCCTTGGACGTCAGGTGCGGGTACTCGACCCCGTCGAGGGTGACCAGGCGCCGGTCCGCGTCGAGGAGGAGCCCCCCGAGGCGGCGCAGCTCGGAGGCCGCGCCCGCAGCGGCCTGCGGGGAGCGGCGCAGCAGGGCCCGGACGTGGGCGAGGAGACGGTCGGCCTTCGCCGGCTTGGTGAGATAGTCGTCGGCGCCCATGTCCAGGCAGGACACGTCCTGGCCGTCCTGGTCGTTGGCGGTCAGGATCAGGACCGGCGTGCCCGCGGTCTCCACCTGCTGCTTGAGGACCTGGCACACCTCCAGGCCGTTCATCCCGGGCATGACCATGTCGAGGATGATCAGGTCGTGCGCCCGGCGCTGCGCCGCGGCGACGCCCGCCTTTCCCGTGGGCGCGGAATCGACGGAGTACGACTCGTCCTCCAAGGTCCGCGCGAGGATCTTGCGGAAAGCGGAGTCGTCGTCGATGATGAGGATTCTCTCGCTCATGGGCGATATTATATAAAGGACGACGGTGCAATCCACGTATCTCCTCCTGTTCCGCGGGATCCTGTGCGAAGTCCTCCTGCTCCAGGCCCTCTACGCCCCCGACAGCATCCTGGAAAAATGGATGTGGCTGGCTTTCCCGATCTACGCGGCGGCGGCCGCCGCGTGGTTCTGGGCGATGCGCCGGGAACGGCTCCCCGCCGCCTGGGAGACCTGGTTCTTCTTCGTCGACATCGCCTTCACCTCGACCGTCCTGTACCTGACCAAGGGCTTCTCCAGCGATTTCTACATCGCCTACTTCCTCGTCATACTCGCCTCCTGCTTCCTGGAGGAGCTGTCCTACAGCTTCATCGTCGGCGGCGTCGCCAGCCTCGTCTACGGGGGATTGGCCTGGCCCGCCGAGGGCGTCTTCGAGCAGCCTTTCTACCTGCTGCGCACCTCCTTGCTCCTCGTGACCGCCTTCTTCGCCACCTACATCGCCGGCATGGCCCGCCGGACGCGGGTCGCCGTGGGGGAGAGCTATAACCGTCAGCTGGCGTGGATGCACCGGCTGACCGTGGTCGGCCGGGCCCTGGCCGGCGTCCTCCACGAGGTCAAGACCCCGGTCAGCACGGTCATCCTCAGCGTCAACTACATCCGCGGGCGGCTGAAGGCCGGCGACCTCGAGAGCGCGGAAGCCCAGCTGGCCATCATCGAGGATGAAGCCGAGCGCGCCGTGGAGATCCTCGGGAATTTCCTGGAGTACACCAAGCCGGCCGAACTGTCCCTCAAGCCGCTGCCGTTGGGAACCCCGCTCCAGCGGGTGATGGACGCCCAGGCCGTCCGCCTGGAGGACCGCGGGATCTCCGCCTCCGTGGATTGCCCCGCCGGCCTCGTGGTGGCCGGCAGCGAGCGCCATCTCGTCCAGGTCTTCACCAACCTCTTCATGAACGCGATGACCGCCATGCCCCTCGGAGGACGGCTGACCGTGACGGCGCGGCGGGAGGGCGGCCGCGCCCGCGTCGAGATCGAGGACACGGGCGAGGGCATGTCCCGGGAGACGCTGGACCGCCTGTTCGAGCCCTTCTCCAGCACCCGGATCGAGGAGTCCGGGACCGGTCTCGGGCTCTTCATCGCCAAGTGGATCGTGCAGAAGCACGCCGGGACGCTGGCCGCGCACAGCGCGGGCAAGGGGAAGGGGACGCGGATCGTCGTCGTGCTGCCGCTGGCGCCGGATTTGTAACCTTTAGTTTTCTGGACGGCCCCGGCAGGCGGGGCTACGCTGAGGTCATGGACCGAGCCCGATCGCGCGGCGCGACCTTGACCGAGCTGATGGTGGCCACCGCCGTCCTCTCCGTCGGCGTCGTCGGGCTGACGGGCTCCTTCATCGGCATCCAGAAGGTGATCCAAGGCTCCAAATCCGGGACCCTGGCCGCCGGGCTCGCCCAGGAGCAGATGCAGATCCTCAAGCAGAAGGTCTACTACCAGATCCTGATCACGACGAACCCCTCCTACGACAACAACTTCGCCCCCCCGGCCGCGTACGACCAGGGCTACTTCCCCCCGCAGTCCATCCTCGAGGGCGGCGTCAACTACACCCGCTACACCTACGTGGAGGTGGCCAAGGAGGACTCCGGCTCGATCGTGGTCGTGCCGCCGGGCACGCCCGACACCGGGCTGAAGCTCGTCACGGTCAACGTCGTCTGGCGGATCGCCTCCGAGCACAAGAGGCTGACTTTGCGGACCCTCGTCGCCAACCCCGACACGGTGACCGCCAACGCGATCTTCAGCGGACGGGTGCGCGACGCCGCGACCTTCATGGACATCCCCGGCGCCGTCGTGAACGTGGCCGAGAACCTCGGCTGGCGCGACACCTCGAGCGCCTCGGGGCTCTACTCCATCGACCTCTCCCCGGGCAACTACTCCCTGGGCACGGTCGTCCCGGGCTACTTCCCGGCCTACCGGGCGGTCTCCATCGCCGCGAACCAGAGCCAGACCCAGGACTTCGACCTCGTGCCGATGAGCTCCGGCAGCGTGACGGGAGAGTCGCCGCTGTGGGTGAACCCCTCGCCGGTGATCAGCCAGGTGGTGGTCTCCAGCGCGCAGGCGGACCGCAACGGGTTCGAGGCGCAATACGTCGAGCTGTACAATCCGACGCCCTCGGCGGTCGTCGTGGGGATCGGGACCACTCCCTCCGCGCTCAAGCTGAAGATCACGAGCGGGTGCAGCGGCGCCAACTTCGTCACTTGCGCCGGCTCGACCTACGGGGTCAAGCTCGACTACGCGAACCCGACCCTGCCGGCCTACGGCCATTACCTCATCGCAAACGTCAGCACCTTCACGATCGGCGGCGTGGTCAAGACCGCGGACGCCGTGTACGCCGACGACGCCAACGTGTTCTGCGCGGCCGCGCCCCTTCCCGCCAACTGGAACGCGTCCGCGCTGCCTCCGGTCAAGAAGATGGCCGTGACGGGGCACTCCGCGGCGTTCTACCTCACGGACGCCTCGGACGCCGTGCTCGACGGCGTCGGCTGGGAGCACGGCGCCAACGTCTCGAACTTCTGCGAGGGCTCCTGCCTCGCCGCCGCCGGGGGCGCGGCGGCCGGCGAGCAGTTCGTCCGCCTGACCAGCACCGACACGCGCGCCGCCGACCTCTCCGCCTTCGGACGCGCCTACGACTCCAACGCCAACCGCGTGGACTTCACCACCACCACGGGAGGCATCGTCTACCCGCCCTTCTCGAGCGGCGACCCCGTCCTGCCTTTGGTCAGCGGCAAGCCCGCCGTCGGCGCGATCGTGTCGGCCACCGACGGGCTGTCCCAGTCCACGATCGCCTACGCGGTCGGCAGCCCCCCGGTGGCGCGCTTCTCCCTGACCCAGGTCGCCACGGGCACCTGGACGACCTTGATCTCGAGCGGCGGCTGGAGCCTCCAGCACGACTCGGTCACCGTCGCCGCGAGCGGCTCGGTGTTCACCTTCCCCTCGACGATGTCGTTCCTGACCACGCCGAACACCGACGGATTCATCACCGGCACCGTGCTGAACGTCCTCGGCGCGCCGATCTCGCCCGCCATCCCGGTCGACCCCGGGGGGGCGGGAGCGGCCCAGTACGCCTCCGCGGCCAACGGGCGCTACGTGCTGCGCGTCACGCCGGGAAGCGTGGACGTGACCGCCAACTCGGGCGTGGGCTCGGCGGCGAACTACGTCTCCGCGTCGTCGCTGACGATCACCGTGCCCCTCGGCGGGATCAAGTCGGGCGTGAACTTCCTCCTGTCCCAGGGCGGACGCATCTCGGGGTTCATCACCCGCGACGGCACGAACCCGCTTCCCGGCGTGGCCGTCGCCCTGATCGACGCCAACGGCTATTCACACGATCAACCCGTCTCCGGGCCCGACGGGCGGTTCACCTCGCTGAACATCTCGACGGGCGTCTACACGGTCGAGCCCGCCCTCGACTCCCTCGAGAGCGCCTCCCCCTCCTCCGCGGCGGTGAGCGTCGTCTCGGGCGGCGTCGTCTTCGCCTCGACCTTCACGGTCAGCGGCGCGCTGGGCGCCATCACCGGCTCGGTGACCTTGGGCGGGGCCCCGCTGAGGACCGGGGCCCTGATCGTCGTGACCACGGCGACGCTCCCGGGCTCGCCGCCCGCGCCGCCCGCCCTCAGCTCGACCACGCTCACCGGCTCCCCCTATTATCTCGTCTCCAGCCAGGAGGACGGCACCTTCCGCGCGGAGGTCCGGCAGAGCACCTCGCCGGCCTATCGCGTCTACGCCTATTACGTCACCTACAGCGGCGCGACGCCGACGATCACCGCCCGCACCCAGGCCAACGTCGGCGTTCTGGCCGGACAGACCGTCACGGGGGTGAACTTCGCATGGTAAAAGCGCCCCGAGGCCGCTCCGGCTATTCCCTGCCCGAGATGATGATGGCCGTGGCCATCATCGGCATACTGGCCACGGTCGGCGCGCGGGTCATGCTGCAGGTCAACCGCTACTTCATCATGACCAACACCCGCACCGACCTCCAGCGCGAGGCCCGGGACCTGATGGCGGTCATCAACCGGAACCTGCGCCAGGCGCGCGCCTCGAGCATCACCATCGACACGGTCCCCGGGCAGCCCTTCTACTCCCGCCTGACCTTCACGAAGATACAGGGCACGACGATGACCTTCTACCTGTCCGGGACCACGTTGGTCCAGGTCGTGGGCGCGAAGAACCGCGTCCTGACGAAGAACGTCAAGCACCTCGCCTTCACCTTCCCCCGCTCCGACGACCTCAGCATCGTCTCGGTGTCGGTCACGCTCGAGAAAGGCATCTACCAAGGACGCACGAAGGCCCTCCACATGGCCTCGGAAAAAGTGCGGGTGATGAACTGATATGAACAACTGCGGCCGACCGAGCGATACGCGAGGAAGTGCCCCTTCCAAATTCCGTCAGGAAAGGGGCCAGGTCCTCGCCGGCGTGGTCATGCTCATGCTCGTCCTGCTCATCATCGTCCCCGCGATGGTCGCCTGGGTCCAGCAGGACAACCGCTCCTCGGTCAAGGACCGCAAGTCCACGACCGCCTTCAACATCGCCGAGGCGGGACTCGACCGCGCCTATTGGAAGCTGAAGAGCTCGACGAGCACCTGGGCCGACGCGCGCGCGGGCGTCCCCCTCGCGGGCTACGCGTTCGACCAGGCCTACGTAGACGTCCCGGGCGGCGTGTACCGCGTCAGCATCACCTCGGGACCGCTGGCCGACCAGGTCGTCGTGATCTCCGAGGGCCGCGACCTTCAAGGCAAGGAGAAGCGCGCCCTGCAGGCGGTCTTCGCCAACATGACGATCCCGGGCGCGATCATCTCGGGCGCCGGCATCAACAGCTCGGGAAGCTCGATCGCCCACTGGGGGCCCATACTCGCGATGCAGAACATCGCCCTCTCCGGCACGTCGGCGCTCCGCTATTATCCGCGCAAGCTGTCCAAGCAGGCCGTCGTCGGCACCGGCGGCAACCCGCGCGACACGAACGGCGTCACCCCGCCCAACACGGACAACCTCGAGTGGTGGTCGAACTACGAAGTGCCCGAGCTGCCGGTGTTCGACTTCGCGGCCCTGCGCTCCTCGGCGGCGGCGACCGGCACGCTGAATTGCGCGGGCAACGTCACCGGCACCCACGTCAACCAGCTCGTCTGCGGCAGCTCCTGCGTGAACTGCACGGTGTCGAACCTCTACAAGGACTCCCGCTACGACAAGGGCTACGTCTGGTACTGGGACAACAACGTCTCCATCTCCGGCCAGAGCGGCACCGTCGGCACGGTGATCGTGCGCGGCAACATGAGCACCTCCGGCACCGATTCCTACAATCCCCCGGCGCTCCCCGTGCCGGCCAACGCCTGGCAGGAATACCAGAAGGTCGACACGGGCGCCTCGAACCAGTACCCGGGCGACACCGGGCTGAGGAGCAACGCCGCGACGTACGACATCGGCTCCTGCGGGACCGCCTGCGAGGGCTCCGCCTCGGGCAGCGACCTGGGCATACGGGGCTTCGCCTACGTCGGAGGGACCATCAACATGACCGGTGACAGCGACGTCTACGGCGCGATCTGGGTGCAGTCGGGCTGGTCCGGCGGCGGCAACGTGATGGTCTTCTACGACGACTCGCTCGTGCTGCCCCAGCTGAACGTGACCTTGTCGCGCCAATCCTGGCAGGAGGTCGCCCCGCGGCCGGGGGCGTGGTGAACCATGACGGAGCCCCGGACGAAGCCTTGCCCGCTGTGCGCGCGGCCCGCCGCGGAGGGCGCCGCCGAGTGCGCCTCCTGCGGCGTGATCTTCGCCAAGCTGCGCGCGCGCGCCGAGAGGCGGATGACGGACTCGGTCCGGCCGCTCGACCCGACGCCCCCGCCGGCGCTGAATCCCTGGCACGTCCGGCTCGCCGCGGCCGCCGTCGTCGCCTGCTGGATGCTCGGCCTGGGGCTCTACTACCGCATCGAGCTGAGCCGCAGCCCCCTTCGCGCCAAGCCCCTCGCCCTCCAGGGGCGCTCGACCGTGACGGTCCGCGACTCGTACGGCCTGGTCGGGGAGGTCCCCGTGGCCACGGCCCGGCCCGGGTCGTCGCGGGGGGCGGAGCCCCCGCCGCCCCCCGAGCCCGAGGCCTCGAAGCCGGATCCGTTCGACGAGTGAGCGGGCCCGGCGGCCGTATTTGTTAGAATGCCCCTCATGCCCCGCCTCAAAGGCCTGTTCATCGTCTTCGAAGGCCCCGACAAATCCGGCAAGTCCACCCAGGCGCGTCTTCTGGCCGACACCCTGCGCGGCCGGGGGCACGCGGTCCTTCATACGCGCGAGCCCGGCGGCACCTCCGTCGCCGAGGGCGTCCGCAAGGTCCTGCTCGACCCGGCGCTGACCATCGATCCGCTCGCGGAGCTTTTCCTTTACGAGGCCTCCCGCGCCCAGCACACCAACGAGAAGATCATCCCCGCGTTGAAGGCCGGCCAGGTCGTCATCTCCGAGCGCTTCACGATGTCGACCGACGCCTACCAGGGCGCCGCCCGCGGCCTGGGCCTCGAGACGACGAAGACCCTCAACCGGATCGCCACGAGCGGGCTCAAGCCCGACCTCACCATCCTCCTCGACATCCCCGTCGCCGAGTTCGACTCGCGCGACCAGGGGCGCGAGCTCGACCGCCTCGAGCGGGAGAACGCCGAGTTCCGCCTCAAGGTCCGCAACGGCTACCTGAAGGCGGCGAAGGCGGACCCGCGCGCGGTCGTGCTGAACGGGAAGCTCCCCGCCGACGTCCTCCAGAAGAAGATCCTCAACCTCGTCGGGAAGAAGCTGTAGTGCGGCTCGACAAGGTCCTGGGCCAGCGCCGCGCCGTCAAGACCCTCGAGGGGCTCCTGGCCTCCGAGCGCCTGCCCGCCGCGATGCTGTTCGTCGGGCCCGAGGGCGTCGGCAAGTCGCTGGCCGCCGTCGAGTTCGCCAAGGCCCTGCTGTGCCGCGAGCGCCCGTTCACCGGCGAGGCGTCCTGCGGCGAATGCGCCGACTGCCGCGGCGTCGACGGCCGCGTGCACCCTGACGCCGTCATCGTCGACGCCGCCTACCAGGCCTCGCTCGAGGAGGAGGAGCCGGAGAAGCAGAAGATCTGGAAGGTGGACACCATCCGGCACCTGCTCAAGGACCTCAGCTTCAAGTCCATGATGGACGGGTGGAAGGTCGCGGTGATCCCCGACGCGCAGCGCCTCAACGAGGCCGCCGCCAACGCGATGCTCAAGATACTCGAGGAGCCCCAGCCGAAGACCCTTTGGATCCTCGGCGCGACCCAGCGCGAGCGCCTGCCCCGCACGATCTCCTCGCGCTGCTTCACCGTGCCGTTCGGCCCCCTGCCCGAGCCCGTCCTCGAGAGGATCCTGACGGGCCGCGGCATCGCCCCGGCCCAGGCCAAGCGCCTGGCCGCGCTGTCCGACGGCTCCGCCGGGCGCGCCCTCGAGCTCGCCGACGACGACGGCCTGCGCGGCGGCTACGCCGCCGACGGCGGGCCGCTGGCCGCCGTGTCCGTGTCCGACGGGCTGCCCAAGGACCTCGCCGCGGCGCGGGTCAAGGTGGAGCGCGCCCTGTACTCGCTCGGCCAGGAGCTGCGCCGCCGGCATCTCGACGGAGAATCCCCTTTCTCGAAGGTGGAGGGCCCGCTCCGGGAGCTCTCCCGCCTGCGCGCGGCCCTGCGCGCCAACGCCGACCCGAAGCTGATCCTCACGCTGGCTTCCCTCGAAGCCGAAGCCGCACGGTGACCCTATGACGAAGCGCTACTACATCACGACTCCGATCTACTACATCAACGCGGCGCCGCACATCGGCCACGCGTACACGACGATCGCCGCCGACGTCCTGGCCCGCCACATCCGCGGGCGCGGGCGCGCCGCGCACCTCCTCACCGGCACCGACGAGCACGGCCAGAAGATCGAGGACGCCGCCAAGGCCGCGGGCAAGCACACGATGGATTTCTGCGACCTGACCTCGGCGAAGTTCCGGGACCTCTGGAAGCACCTCGACATCCACGTCGACGACTACATCCGCACGACCGAGAAGCGCCACGAGGACAAGGTGCAGGAGCTGTTCGGGCTGCTGATGAAGAACGGCGACATCTACAAGGGCAAGTACGAGGGCCTCTACGACGTCGTCAGCGAATCCTTCGTCAAGGAATCCGACGCGGTGAAGGGCCCCGGCGGGGTCCTGCTCGGGCCGGACTCCGGCAAGCCGCTGCAGAAGCTCTCCGAGGAGACCTACTTCTTCAAGCTCTCGAAGTACCAGGACAAGCTGCTCGCGCATTACAAGGCGAACCCCGGCTTCCTGGCCCCCGCGCACCGCGCCTCGGAGCTGCACCGCTTCGTCGAGGCGGGCCTCGAGGACATCTCGGTCTCGCGCACCAAGGTGAAGTGGGGCATCGAGGTGCCCGGGGACCCGGAGCACACGATCTACGTCTGGTTCGACGCGCTGATCAACTACTGGTCCGCCACCGCCGGGACCGACGACCTGTGGCCCGCCGACGTCCACATCGTCGGGAAAGAAATTTTTCGTTTTCACGGCGTGATCTGGCCCGCGATGCTGATGGCCGCCGGCCTCCCCCTGCCGAAGAAGGTCTTCGCGCACGGCTGGTGGACGGTCGACGGCGCGAAGATGTCGAAGTCGGCCGGAAACTTCGTCGACCCCCGCGACATCACCGCCGAGTTCGGCGTCGACGCGCTGCGCTACTTCCTCCTGCGCGAGATGCCCTTCGGCAACGACGGCGACTTCTCGAAGGCCTCGCTGACCAAGCGCTACAACGCCGAGCTCGCCAACGACCTGGGCAACCTCGTCTCGCGCGTGGCCGAGATGGTGGACAAGTTCCTCGGCGGCCGCCTGCCGACGAAACCGCCGCTCGGAGAGGACTTCTACACGACGACGGTGGCCAAGCGTACTCAGGAAATCTCCGCCAAGATGGAGTCGCTGGACTTCAACGGGGCCCTCGACTCGATCTGGGACGTGATCCGCACCCTCAACGCGCGCGTCAACGAGAAGGCCCCGTGGAAGCTCGCCAAGAGCGACATGAAGGAGTGCGAGGCCGTCCTCTTCGACCTGGTCTGGTCGCTGCGCCTCGTCTCCGGCTGGCTCGACCCGTTCATGCCCCACACCGCGGCCAAGATCCACATGCAGCTCGGCGTGCGGGTGTTCCCCGACGCGCTGACCGCCGAGGACATCCTCTCGGGCAAGACCCAGGGGACCGGCCTGATCCAGAAGGGCCCGATCCTGTTCCCGCGCAAGATCTGAGATGAGGCGGCTCGTCCTCGCGCTTCCGGTCGTCTTCCTGGCGCTGAGCCTCGACCGCGTCCTGCCCGAGGCGCCGCAGCCTCCCCTCGCCGTCCGGGCCGTCGCGCTCGAGGCGGCCCTCGCGGGCCTGCCCGGGATGAACACGGGCCGGTTCGGCCGCGCCGGCAACCCGCTGAACCTCGTCTTCCTCGGGAACGAGGCGAGCCTGCGCGAGGCGCTGTCCCGCGCGGGCTGGACCGAGGTGCCCGGGACGATCCGCGCTTCGATCGCCCGCGGCGCGGCGGAGTTCCTGACGGGGAGGACGGTCGCGTCGACGCCCCCGATGAACGAGTACTGGCTCGGCGGCCGCCGCCAGGACATGAACTGGGCCATCGCGACGAAGTTCCTGTCGGCGCGCCATCATTTCCGGGTGTGGGACACCGGCCTGCGCGACGAGCGCGGCCGCGCGGTCTGGTGGGGCGCGGGCGACTACGACCTCAGCATCCGCTGGCACGACCTGTCCCACGTCCGCGACCCCGACCTCGACGCCGAGCGGGACTTCATCGCCGCGTCGCTGAAGGATTCCCCGCTCCTGGAACGCGCCTCGCTCGTCCCGGTCCCCGCCGTCCCGCGCGAGGGCGCCAACGACAAGGGCTACGCCTTCCGCACCGACGGGCGCGCCGCGCTCATCGAGCTGCGCTGAACGCCGGACTCGCACCGGCGCGAGTCCGCGCGGCTGTTTCCGGAAACGGTTATTTTCCCGTCGAGCCGAAGCCGCCGACGCCGCGCGCCGTCTCGCCCAGGTCGTCGGAGTCGACGGGGGCGGGCGTCGCGATGGGGATCACGAGGAGCTGCGCGATGCGCTCGCCCTTCTTGAGCGCGTGCGTCTGCGTCGAGATGTTCCAGAGCATGACGCCGACCTCGCCGCGATAGCCCGCGTCGATCACGCCGCCGGCGGTCTTGAGCCCCTTCTTCGCCATCGAGGAGCGGTCGCACACCAGGCCGACGTGGCCCGCCGGGATGGCCATCGCCACGCCCGTGTGCACGACCTTGCCCTGGCCGGGAGCCAGCTCCGCGTCCTCGAGCGCGTACAGGTCGAGGCCCGCGTCGTCGGCGTGCGCGCGGGTCGGCAAGGTGGCGGCCGGCTCGAGGCGGCGCATCGCGAGTATTCCGTGGACGGGCTTGGCGGTCAAAGGTGCTCTCCGTAGTTGTCGTGGTCGTGGTGAGGCGGCTTCCAGCCCACCAGCCGGCCGGCCCAGCGCGCGAGCATGGACACCGGCCCAAGGAGGGCGTAGAAGAAGAAGACGAAGAAGAGGATCATCAGCGGGTAGTAGAACAGCAGCAGTCCGAGGGAGACCACGGCGATGATCCGGGTCATCGTCTTCGGGCGCATCACGCCGGGCTGCTTGAACGCCGGATACGGGATCGTCGAGACCATCAGCAGGGCGATGACGACGGTCATCGCCGGCGCCAGGCCGTACAGCGCCGGGATGTGGTCCATCAGGAGCTTCCAGGTGCCCGCCGGACGGCCCTCCTCGATGACCTGGTACAGCAGGACGAAGCTCGCCAGGAAGCCGGCGCCCGCCGGGATCGCGAGGCCGGTGAAGTGCGTCTTGGAGCCCTGGCCCAGGTGCGCCATCGCGTTGAACCTCGCCAGGCGCAGGCCGCCGCACAAGGTGTACAGGAAGGCGATCGGATAGCCCCAGACGCCGTAGTCCTTTAAAATAAAAGCGTACATCATGTGGCCCGGGGCCACCCCGAAGGTCAGGAAGTCGGACATCGAGTCGAACTCGACCCCGAACTCGGACTCGCCGTGGACGAGGCGGGCGACGCGGCCGTCGAGCGCGTCGAAGACCATGCCCAGGATGATCGCCGTCGCCGAGGAGACGAACTCCCCGCGCACGGAGGACAGCAGGGCGTAGAAGCCGCAGGCCATGTTCCCCAGGGTGAACAGCGACGGGGCGAGGACCGCTCCGCCTCTCTTTAGGAGTTGCTTGTCCATTCTCCGATGGGGGTCAGGCCGCCGGCGACGCGGTCGCCGGCCTTGACGATGCACCGCGACCCGGCCGGGAAATGCACGGCCGCCTGCGAGCCGAAATAGATGATGCCGTACTTCTCGCCCGTCGCCACCGTGTCGCCGGGCTTGGGCCAGCACTCGATGCGCCGCGCGATGAGCCCGGAGATCTGCTCGACGACGAGCGGGCCCCGGCCGGGAGGCTCGATGGTCATGACCACGCGGTAGTTGCCGCGGGCGGCGTCCTTCATCGCGGCGGCGAAGGAGCCCGGGACCTCGGCCACCTTCGTCACCCGGCCCGCGCACGGCGCGCGCTGGATGTGGACGTCGAAGACCGACAGGAAGATGCGGCAGGTCATCACGTCGCCGGGGCCCTCGCGCCCGACGGAGAGCACGACGCCGTCGCCGGGGGAGTAGATGCGGCCGTCGGCCGGCAGGGCGCGCTCGGGGTCGCGGAAGAAGTACAGCGTGAAGCCGGCGAAGCCGAAGGAGAGGACGGAGAGCAGAGCCCCGGGGAGGACGGTCGACGGGCGCCCCATGAGCCACAGGCCCACGGAGCCGGCCGCGACGGCCGGGACCACGAACTGCCACGCCTGGGGAGCGATTCTCATCGGTCAGGTCACCACTTGCGAGTCTTCACGGGCATCGGTCCTCGAATCTCCGTCCACCAAAATCATTGGCGGCGGTGGGACTCGAACCCACATGCCCTTGCGGGCGGCAGATTTTAAGTCTGCTCTGGATACCAATTTCAGCACGCCGCCTTGGAGGATTTTAGCATTTAGTTCGAAGCCGGCCCGACCGTCTTGCTCCGATCCAGGCCCCTAGAGCCCGATGTCCTCGTTCCAGAGGTCGGGCTTCTCGCGGACGAAGCGCTCCATCAGCGCGACGCAGTCCGGGTCCTGGAGCACGGTCAGCTTCACGCCCCGCGCGGCGAAGAGGTCCTCGGCGCCGAGGAAGTTCTTGTTCTCGCCCACGACCACGCGCGGGATGCGGTACAGCAAGGCCGTCCCGGTGCACATGACGCACGGGCTCAGCGAGGACACCAAGGTCAATTCCGGCCAGTCGCGGCGGCGGCCGGCGCTGCGCAGGCAGACGACCTCGGCGTGGGCGGTGGGGTCGCCGGTCTGCACGCGCATGTTGTGGCCGCGCGCCACGATCCTCCCCTTCGCGTCGACGAGGACCGAGCCGATCGGCAGGCCGCCCTCGTCGTAGCCCTTCTTCGCCTCGAGATACGCCTCGCGCACCAGTTCCCGGTCGTTCATTCCCGCATCTTACTTCTTACGGCGGAGCGCGGCCACCTCCGCGCGCGCGGCCTTGATCGCCGCCTTGAGGCGACGGCGCTCGCTCCGGCTGCCCTCCCGCAGGGCCAGACGGTCGCGCCTCGATCTCTCGCGGACCTGGACCTTCGCGTCGTGCAAGGTCTCCCCCCGCGCCGCCGAGGCCTTGACCATCGCCCAGTCCGACTTCTCCCGCTCGCGGATCAGGAGCAAGGTCTTGCGCTGCTCGGCCGCGAGCCGCCTGAGCCGCTGCTGCCCGTCGCGCACGCTTCCCCGCAGCTCGAGCACCTTCGCCTTCTCGGGGGCCCCCGCCCTCGCCGCTCCCGCCAGGAACATCACCGCCAACGCCGTCATGATCGTCCTCATCTCGCCCTCCCGGCCCCGCGGGCCTCTCCATACAGACGATCGACCCCCCGAAAAAGTTGCCTGCGCCCGAGGCTGGCGCCGGCGGGCCGCGCCTGCTACCCTTGGGGAGCATGGCCCCCCTCGCGCTGATCCCGGCCTTGGCCCTCCTGCTGTGCCCGGTCCCAGGGCGCGCCGCGGCCGAGGAGGCCCCCCCGGGCCGGCTCGCCTTGCGAGTGCAGCGCATGAGCGGGCACGACGCCGAGCAGGACAAGGCCCTGCGCCTGCTGCGCCGCCTGTCCGGCCGTTACCCGTCCCTGTTCGCGCCCGGCGTGATCGCGGGAGTCCGCTTCCAGATCGTCAAGGAGAAGGCGAACCAATCCTTCGATCAGCAGAACAAAGCCCTCGTCATCGACCCCGTCGAGCTCTTCGTCCCCTGGGCCGACCCCGCTTTCTATCGCGGCGGCTCGGCGACGGAGCCGGAGGCCGTCCTCTTTCACGAGCTTCTGCACGCCTGGGCGCTCGCCCATCCCGGGCTGGAGGACGATTACCAGTCCCGCGTGAGCGGCGGCCGCCAGGCGAGGTTCATCGCCGAGGCGAACGAGGGGCACCGGCCGGCCAAGGATCACCGGGAGAAGGTGCGCGACGCGCTGCTGCGGGTGAGGATCGGGGCGATGACCCGGGAGCAATACGCGGCCCTGCCCGGGCCTCCGGGGCAATCGAGCCGGGAGCAGGCCCTCTCCGACTACGACCGGGCGATCAAGACGCCGCTGGAGCAGGCCGAGGCGACCATCCGCGGATTCCAGAAGGAGGCCGAGGCCGGGGCGGGGATGATGGCCCGCCTGCTCGGGGTCCCCGCGAAGGACCGTCCGCGCGACGAGGTCGACAAGGAGATCGCCGGGATACGCGAGAAGGAGCCCGCCCGCTTCGAGGCCGCCCGGGTCGAATACGAGCGCTGGGTGAGGGAGAACTCGACGGCCTCGAGGCTCATCGAGCAGGGCCGCAAGCTCGAGGCCGAGCTCGCCATCAAGCACAAGGTCCCGGGACGGCGCGCGGACGACCGTCACGCGGGAGACAGCCCCTCCGAATGGTTCGCCTACGGCGGCGAGACGGCGGCCTACGCCGCGTCGCCCGAACGGCTGCTCACGGCCGAGGAGCGGGAGTTCTGGGCCGGCCAGGCCGCGCTCATGAATATCCGCCCTGGCGCGGCAAGGCCGGGCCTGCTACCCTAAGAAGGCATGGCTCCCCTCGCCTTGGCCCTGGCCGCGTTCCTGATGCCCGCCCCGTCCTGGGCGGGCGACGCGCGGGCCCAGGCGCAGGACGCCGCCGCCGTGCCCCTGAGCGGGGACGACGCCGCCGCGCGCGACGCCGCCGGGCGGTCTTTCGACGGGAACCCCGCCTCGGAGACGGTCGTGACCGGGCGCGACGCGAACGGCGCCCCGCGCCTGGCCAAGGCCGCGCCCGTCGAACGGCCGGCCAGGAAGGAACCCCCTCCCGCCGGCGGGAAGCAGGAAGGAGGAGGCAAGCTGACCTCCGGGCTCGTCATGGGCGGAGCCGCCCTCCTGGGCGGGCTGCAGGGCTGGTTCTCGGCGGGCCTGCTCGGCGCGGCCGCGGGCGCGGGCCTCGGCCTGGCCGCCGCGTGGCTGTTCCATAAGAAGGACTACGGCGGCGCGTTCGGCGTGACCGCCGGCGCCATCATCGGCACGGCCTTCGGCGGCCCCATCGGCGGCCTCATCGGGGCGGTCGTCGGCGGCGTGATCGGCCACTTGCTCGGCAAGCTGTTCCTGTAGTCCGGGGAATAGTACAATCGGGCCGTGCTTCCGCCTTATCTGACGCCGAAGCTTTTCACCACCCTCCGGAGCTACGACCGGGCCCAGCTGTACCACGACGTCATCGCCGGGCTCATCGTCGGGGTCGTCGCCATCCCCCTCGCCCTGGCCTTCGGCATCGCCTCGGGCGTGACCCCGGCCGAGGGCCTCTACGCCGCGGTCATCGGCGGCTTCGTCATCTCGCTCCTCGGCGGCAGCCGGGTCCAGATCGGCGGCCCGACCGGGGCCTTCGTCGTCATCATCTACGGCATCGTCCACCAGTACGGGCGCGAGGCCCTGACCGTCTGCACCATCATGGCCGGCGTGATCCTCATCGTCATGGGCCTGTTCCGGATGGGCAACCTCATCAAGTGGATCCCCTATCCCGTCACCACCGGCTTCACCAGCGGCATCGCGGTGATCATCTTCTCCTCGCAGGTCAAGGACCTGCTCGGCCTGCGCATGGGCGCGGTCCCGCCCGAGTTCGTCGACAAGTGGGAGGCCTACTTCCACGCCCTGCCCACGGCCGACTGGCACACCTTCGGGCTCTCCGCCGCGACCTTGGCCGTCCTCATCTACCTGCCGCGCCTGACGAAGAAGATCCCCTCCCCGTTCGCGGCCCTGGTCTTCGCCACGGGGGCGGCCGCGGCGTTCGGCCTGCCCGTGGAGACCATCGGCTCCCGCTTCGGCGCCCTGCCGCGCGGCCTGCCGATGCCGCACCTGCCTTCGTTCGACCTGAAGACCGCGGCGGAGCTGGTGCGGCCGGCCACGGTGGTCGCGCTCCTGGCCGCGATCGAGTCCTTGCTCTCGGCCGTCGTCGCCGACGGCATGATCGGCTCCCGCCACCGCTCGAGCGTGGAGCTCGTCGCGCAGGGCGCGGCCAACATCCTATCGCCCCTGTTCGGCGGCATCCCGGTCACGGGCGCCATCGCGCGCACCGCGACTAACATCAAGAGCGGCGGGCGCACGCCCGTCGCGGGCATCGTCCACGCCGTGGTCCTGGCCTGCGTGCTCCTCTTCGCGGGCCCGCTGGTCGCGCGCATCCCGCTGTGCGCGCTCGCGGGCATACTCGTCATCGTCGCCTACAACATGAGCGAGTGGCACACCTTCGTCTTCCTGCTCAAGTCCCCGCGCTCGGACGTGGCGGTGCTGCTGGCCACCTTCGGCCTGACCGTCCTCGTCGACCTCACCGTCGCCGTCGAGGTCGGCATGATCCTGTCCTCCTTCCTGTTCATGCGCCGCATGGCGGAGATGACGACCGTCGGCGCCGCGGTGCGCGAGCTGGGAGACGACGAGTCGTCGAAGGAAGGGCCGGAGAGGACGCGGACGGCCGTGCCCAAGGGCGTCGAGGTGTACGACGTCAGCGGGCCCCTGTTCTTCGGCGCCGCGGACAAGCTCGGCGAGACCCTCTCCCAGATCCAGGATCCGCCCAAGGTCTTCATCCTGCGCCTCGGCGCGGTCCCCGTCATGGACGCCACCGGCCTGCACGCGCTGCGCGATTTCCAGGCCCGCTGCCGCCGGCTGAAGACCTCGCTGCTGCTGTGCGGCCTTCAGAAGCAGCCGCTGCGCGTGCTGCGGTCCACCGGCGCCCTGGACGAGTTCGACGCCTGGACCGAGGACGACGACCTGGCCGCGGCGCTCAAGCTCCTCGAGAAGAGCTCCGCCCTCCTGAAGTAGCGGCTAGCGCAGCGACGGGTCGGACTGCAGCGCGGTCACGCAGGACATGTTGACGATGTCGTCGACGGACGCGCCGCGCGACAGGTCGTTGACCGGCTTGGCGAAGCCCTGCAGGATCGGCCCCAGCGCCTCGGCGCCCGTCAGGCGCTGCACCAGCTTGTAGCCGATGTTGCCGCTCTGCAGGTCGGGGAACACCAGGACGTTCGCTCGCCCCGCCACCTTCGAGCCGGGGAACTTCTTCTGGCCGATCTCGGGCACGAGCGCGGCGTCGGCCTGCATCTCGCCGTCGATGGCGAGGTCCGGGGCCTTCTCCTTGGCGATGCGCACGGCCTCCTTCACGGCCGAGGCGAGCGGGTGCTCGGTCGAGCCGTTGGTCGAGAAGGACAGGAAGGCGATGCGCGGGTCGATGCCGGTCAGGACCTTGGCCATGCGCGCGGAGGAGATGCCGATGGCGGCCAGCTTCACGGGGACGGGATCGATGTTGATCGCGCAGTCGCCCATGATGAGCACGCCGTCGTCGCCCTGCTTCGGCGACGGGAAGATCATGACGAAGAAGCTCGAGATCGTGCGCACGCCCGCGGCGGGCTTGATGATGTGAAGCGCCGGTCTGACCGTGTCGGCGGTCGCATGGTCGGCGCCGGACAGGAAGCCGTCCACGCGGTCGTTATGGAGCATCATCACGCCGTAGACGAGGGGCTCGGCCACCGCCGTCTTCGCCTCTTCCTCGGTGATGCCCTTGTGCTTGCGCAATTCGAAGTACTGGGCCGCGTACTCGGCGAACTTCGCGTCCTTGAGGGGCTCGACGAACTCGATGCCGGCGAGGTCGACGCCGTTCTCCGCGGCGACCTTGCGCGCCTTGGAGAGGTCTCCGACGAGGACCGGCACGCACAGGCCGTCCTTCTTCAGGATCGCGGCCGCTTTCAGCGTGCGCTTCTCGTCGCCCTCGGGCAGCACGATGCGCTTCTTGAGCGCCGCGGCCTTGCGGCGGATGTCCCCGATGATGTCCCGGCTCAAGGTGTCTGTGGTCATGCGCCGAGGATAGCGTATCGCGCGACCGTTCGTCTAGTGAGCGTACGACGGCGCGACCGTGCCGCCCGCGTGCCACAGGGCGCGGCCGGGCCCGAGCACCCGGTAGGCATGCGCGCCGCGCGGCGCGGCGTCGGCCGCCGCCCGGTACGACGCGGGACGCGCGCTGCGGTCGAGGTCCGAGGCGCGGGTGTCGGTGAAAATCCCCCCGGTCATCGTCAGGGAGTACGCGCGCAGCGCGAGCGAACCCAGCTCGCGGGCCAAGGTCCCCCAGTCGCCCGGAGCGTTCATCAGACGGCCCGGCACCATGTCGAGGCCCTCGACGTGCGCCTGACCGACGAGCGCCACGGCCTTGCCGCCCGTCTTCAGCGCGTCTTTGAGGAAAGAAGCCATCGCCTGGTTGCGGCGCGTCAGGAAGACCTCGGCGACGGCCTCGTTGAAGCCCGGCTCGTAGCCGCCGCCGGCCCTGGAGAACTGCGAGTCGACGTCGCCGGGGAACTCCTCCACGGGACGGCCGGTCTTGCTCGCGGCGAGCTCGGCGGCGGCCTTGGCCCAGCCGTCGAGCGGGAGCCCGAGCGCCACGATCCTCACGCCTTGGTCGCGCGCGGCGTCGAGCAAGGCCCGAAAGGCGGCGCGGCGCTTGGGCGAGAAGGAAAGGACCTCGTCGGGAACGTCGGCGCGGCGGCGGGAGAGGTAATCGTCTACGGCGCCCTGCTGGGGCCTCTTAAGCCCCTCGATGCCGATCGCGGTCACGCCCGCGGCGGCCAGGCGCGGCATCTCGCGCGTCAGGACGTTCACCGAGGTCAGGCTGCCGTGGTTCTCGCCCAAGAGCAAGGCGTCGTGGCCGGAGAAAATTTCCTCGACGGGGACCGCCCAGCTTCGGACCGTCTCGGCGACGCTGTTCGCGACGAAGGACGAGAAGCGCGCGTCGCGCGCGGTCGGCGGCCCCCGAGGTCCGTGGAAGGAGGCGGGCGCGGGCATCGGCGCGGCGGCGAGCGCCTGGGCCGCGGCGGCGACCGGTTGAAGAGCGGACACCCTCGCGGGCGGCGCAGGAAGGAGAGCGGGCGCGGGAGCGGACAGCGACGGCGCCGTGATCGCGCCGGTCAGCACCGGCGTGAAGCTCGCGGTGACCGGGCCGCTCATCGTCATCGACAGCGCGGGAACGGGCGCGGCGGAGGAGCCGAGCGACGGCGTCAGGCGCGCGACCACGCCGGCCGAGGCGGCCGTGGAGCACCCGAGGAGTAACGCGATCAGACCGATGAAACGCCTCACCTCATGAGTGTATTAAGGGAACCCGGCGGCCGCACGGGTCCGAGGGCCTAACCCGTCTGGGACCACCGTCGGAATCCTTCGTTTTCGAAAAAAATCAGCTGATAAAAAACGACTTTTCGCATAACTTAAGTTATACGAATAAACCTTATTTTTAATCGATTATTTTTCGATTTTCGAAGGCGCCAGGCCGGCGAGCCGGTCGGCGACGGCGAGATGCTCCGCCTCGTCGTCGGCGATGCGGCCGAAGATCGCGGCGGTGACGGGATCGCGCTGCGCGAGCGAACGGCGGAAGCTTTCCTCGGCGGCCTGACCGCGGGCCTCGGCCTCGCGCATCATGACCGCGAACTCCGCCGCGGTCTTGGCCGTGGTCAGGCGCCGCCACAGGCGGTCGGAGACAGGGCGGTCGGCGACGCTCACGCCCAGCTCGGCCATGCGCCCGAGCAATAAGTCGAGGTGGACCTTCTCCTCCAGGCCGATGCGCCGCCACGCGGCGCGCAGCTCTTCGGACGCGTCGGGGAGGTTGTCCGCGGCCCACAGGAAGGCGGCGAAGGCCTGGCGCTCGGCGAAGGCGGCGGTGCGCAGGCGGTCGCCGAGGCCGTCGGGCCCGCCCATGCCGCGCGCGCCGGGAGCGTATTCCTCGGGCGCGCAGACGACGAAAGGCGTCCAGTCCATGATGCATGATACCGCAAAAGGCTAAAATCACGACATGACGCGACCGCTCGTCCTGACTCTCCTGCTGCTCGCCGCGTGCTCGAAGAGCCCCGAGGCCTCCGCGCCCGCCCCGGCGGCGGCCGGCGGCCCCGTCGCTTTGTTCATCGGCGACTCCCTGACCGCGGGCTACGGCGTCGAGCCCGAGGAGGCGTGGCCCGCGCTCGTCGGCGAGGCCTGGGCGGCGCGCGGCCTGAAGTGGCGCGCGCGCAACGCGGCCGTGTCCGGCTCGACGACGGCGGGCGCGCTCGAGGCGGCGCGCTGGGCGCTGACGCCGGACGTGAGGCTCGTCTTCGTCTGCATCGGCGGAAACGACGGCCTGCGCGGCACTCCGCTCGCCGAGACGAACCGGAACATGAACGCCCTGCTCGAGGAGGCGGTCCGGGACGGCCGGACCGTCGTGCTGGCCGGCATGAAGATCCCGCCGAACTACGGGCGCTCCTACGCCGACGGCTTCGCGGCGCTGTTCCCGGCCCTGGCGAAGAGGCACGGCGTGCTCTTCATGCCGTTCCTGCTCGAGGGCGTCGCCGCCGACCCCCGCTACAACCAGCCCGACGGCATCCATCCCAACGCCGAGGGCCACAAGAAGACGGCCTCCTCGGTGCTGGCCTTCCTCGATTCGAAGGGGCTTCCCAAGTGAGCGCGCCGATCCTGGAGCTGTCCGGCATCGCCAAGGACTTCGTCTCCGGCGGCGAATCGCTGCGCGTGCTCGACGGAGTCGACCTCGCCATCCGCCCGGGAGAGACGCTGGCCGTGACCGGGCCCAGCGGCTCGGGAAAGTCCACCTTGCTCGGGATCATGGCCGGGCTCGAGCGGCCGAGCGTCGGGGCCGTCCGCCGCGACGGGGAGGACGCCTCCGCCTGGGACGAGGACCGCCTCGCGGGCTGGCGCCGGCGGCGTCTAGGCTTCGTGTTCCAGAGCTTCCGCCTCGTGCCCACTTTGACCGCGCTCGAGAACGCCGCGATGCCCCTCGAGCTGCTCGGCGCCTCCCCCGCCGAGGCCGAGGAGAAGGCCGCCGGCCTCCTCCGGGCGCTGGGGCTCGACCGCCGCCTCTCCCACCGCCCGGCCGCCCTGTCCGGGGGCGAGCAGCAGCGCGTGGCGCTCGCCCGCGCCTACGCGCACGGCCCCGCTTTGATCCTGGCCGACGAGCCGACGGGCAGCCTCGACCGCGCCACCGCGGAGAAGGTGCTCGCCGCCCTGCTCGAGCTCAACGCGCGCGCCGGGACGGCGCTCGCGGTGGTCACCCACGACCCGACGGTGGCGGCCGCCCTCGGTCGCTCGGTGCGCCTGGAGCGCGGCCGGATCGTCCCGTGATCCGGCTGGGCCTGCGGCTCGCCGCGCGCCAGTGGGCGCGCTTCGCGTTCTTCGCGGCGTGCCTGTCGCTGGGCAGCGGCTTCCTCGTCGCGGTCGCCCACCTGCTCACCTCCGTGGACCGCGCCGTGGCCGTGCGCGCCCGCGAGCTGCTGGCCGGAGACGTCGAGGTCTCCTCGGGACGGGACTTCGGGGAACGGGAGAAGGCCGCCTTCGCCGCGGCGCTGACGCCGGGACGCCGCGCCGTCCGCTCCGTGACCTTCGCCTCGATGCTCTCGCCCGCGGGCGAGGAGCCGCCGTTCCTCGTGTCCGTGAAATCCGTCGAAGCCGCCTATCCCCTGCGCGGCGAGCTCAGGACCGACCCGCCCGGCGGGACGGCTTTGCTCGCGGGCGGAGGCAAGTGCCTCGTCGAGCGGACCTTGACCTTGCAGCGCGAGCTGAAGCGCGGGGAGCGCGTGAGGCTCGGCGCGCTGACCTTGACGGTCGCCGGCGTCATCGACCGCGAGCCCGACCGGGGCTTCGCCGCGTTCTCCTTCGCGCCGCGGCTGATGATCGCCGCGGAAGATCTGGAAAAGACGCGCCTGCTCGGGCTCGGCGCGCGCACGCGCTTCCGCTGGACCATGGCGCTCGGCGACGGCGAGGAGCCCGTCGCGGGCTCCAGGACGGCCAAGGTCGCGCTCGAGAAGGCCCTCCCCGAGCCGCACCTGTCGATCGAGTCCTACACCGAGGGCGAGCCCGCGATGCGCGACGGCCTGCGCCGTTCGGCGCTGTTCTTCACCGTGCTCTCGCTCGCGGCCCTGCTGCTCGGCGCGGCGGGCCTGCGCGCCGGCCTGACCTTGTTCCTCGACTCGCAGGCCGAGACGATGGGGCTGCTGCGCTGCCTCGGCGCCTCGGCCCGGGAGGTCGAGCGGCTGTACGCCGGCCTGTGCGTGGGCGCGGGCCTGGCCGGAGGGCTCGGCGGCTCTCTCCTGGGCTGGGGCACCGCCGCCCTCGCCGCGGTCTGGGCCCCGAGGTTCGGCGTGGACCTGAGCGTGCCGCCGGACCCGGCCGCCTTCCTCGAGGCGCTGCTGCTCTGCGCCGTCCTCGCCTGGGGCCTGTCCGCCGCCCGCGTGCGCGCGCTGGCCGCGCGCTCTCCGCTCGACGCCTTGCGCGCGCCGCCCGAGGCGCCCCGCGGGCTCGTCGCCGCCGGGTGGGCCGCGGCGGGCGCGGCGGTGCTGCTCGCGGCGTGGCGCCGCTCGGGCTCGAACGAGGACGCGCTCAAGCTCACGGCCGCCCTCGCCCTCGGCGCGCTCGCCGTCGAGCTGCTCTCGCGCCTGGCCCTTCGCGCCGCCGCGCGCCTCGCGGACAAGAGCGCCGCCATCGGTGCGCCCCTTCCCCTGCGCCACGGCCTGCGCCGCCTCGCGCGCCGCCCGGGGCCCTCCCGGGTGATGCTGTTCACCTTGGCCGGAGGCTTCGCTTTGCTCGCCGCGGTCGGCACCGCGCGCGAGGGCTTGAGCCGCTCCCTGGCCCCCTCGACGACGGAGGCGGCCGCGGACCTGTTCCTCGTCGACGTGCAGCCCGCCCAGCTCGAGCGAGCGAGGGCGGCCGCGGCGCAGCGCGCCCGCGGCGTCCCCGATTTTTCCCCCCTCGTCCGGGCCCGCCTGATCCTCATCGACGGACGGCCCGTCAAGCGCGGCGACCCGGCGAAGGCGGGCGACGCGGAGCGCGAGCGCGGCCGCCTGCGCGCGAGGGAGTACAACCTCACCTACGCCGACGCGCTCAACCCGTCCGAGCGAGTCGTCGCCGGACGGTTCTGGGTGCCCGGGGAGACCTCGGCCCAAGCCAGCGTCGAGAAAGGCTTCCTCGAGCGCGCGGGGCTGAAGTTGGGCTCCCGGCTCACCTTCGACGTCTCCGGCCGCGAGATCGAAGCCACGGTGACCTCGGTGCGCGAGGTGGAATGGGCCGCGATGCGGCCGAACTTCTTCGTCACTTTGACGCCGGCCCTTCTCTCCGCCGCGCCGCGGACCTACATCGGCTCCCTGCGCTCGAGGACGCCGGCCGACGCCGCGGCCCTGCGCGTCGACCTCGCGAAGAGCCTCGCCAACGTCTCGGTCATCGACGCGGGCGCGCTGCTGGGCCGAGTGCGCGAGACCCTGGACCTCCTGCTCGCCGCGATCGGGGCGCTCGCGGGCTTCTGCGTGCTGACCGGGGCGCTCGTCGTCGGCGGCCTGGTGGCGCTCGGCGCGGAGGAGCGCGCCGCCGACGCCGCGCTGGAGCGCGCGCTGGGCTGGACCGCGCGGGAGACCCTGGCGGCGGACGCCGCCGAGCTGGGCGCGCTCGGCGTCCTCGCCGGGCTCGCGGCCGCGGCGACCGCGGTCGGCCTCGGCTGGGCCGTCGCCAGGCGATTGTCCGTGCCTTTCGCGGCGGACCCGCGCGAGGCCGCCTTGCTCTTCGCCGCCGCGGCGCTGCTGCCCGTCTGCGTGGGCCTGCTCGCCGGGGCCTCCGGGCGCCGCGCGGCGGTGATGGACGCCCTGCGCCGGGATACCTGAAAGTCCCGGGTCCGTCATGGGCCTAACGGCCCGGACTGTGCTAGAATCGGCCCATGAAGAACCTCCTCCCCGCCCTCGCGTTGCTCCTGTCGCCGCTGGCCGCCTCCGCCGACAACGGCGCGCTGCCCGCGTTCAATTTCACCGGCGTCGCGGCGCTGCGCGCCGAAGGCTCCGCGGTCGCCGCGCCGGCCCCGCGCCCGGCCGACGTCGTCTCGCAGGGCCACATGCACCTCCAGGCCGGCAAGAGCGTCCTGTTCGGCTTCGCCAAGACCCCGGAGCAGTTCGCCGAAGCGACCTCCTACTGGACCGAGGTCCTCCGGAACGCCGGCATCGAGCCCGGCGCTCCGACTTACAAAGACGGGATCTTCACCATCCCCTACCGCACGGCCGACGGGCGCGTGATCCGCGACTTCATGGCCGAGCCCCGCCAGTTCCCGCCGAAGGACGACGCGGGCCTGCGGGCCAACATGGCCATGGCCTCGAAGGCCCTGTCCGACGCGGGCCTCACCCCGGTCTCGGCGCGCGTGCTGAACCTCGAGTACGCCCTGCCCACCTACTCCCTGCTCTACCTCGCCAAGCCCGAGGCCCTCGAGGAGCGCGAGACCCGGCTGCGCGTCCTCAAGCCGGGCGACGCCATCGACGCGGACCTGATCAAGGCGTCGGGCGTGACCGTCGTGCAGAAGCCGCAGCCGTGGCTGCTCGTCTACGTCGGCCCCGAGCTCGGCTACGTCGGGCTGTGGGCGAAGACGGCGGAGGACCTCGCCGCGAAGCTCGAGAAGCGCAAGGCGCTGCTCGTCGCGGCCGGCAAGCGCATCGTCGGCCACAAGCTCGTGCCGATCGACCACCCCGAGTACAAGTTCGGCGCCGAGCTGCTCTTCTTCCAGTAGCCGATCCGCCGGTCAGCAACAAAACGAGCCCCGGAGCCTTTCAGGCGCCGGGGCTCGTTGTTTTACGGCGTGAACCACGGAGACACGGAGCCACGGAGAAAAACGGAAAGAAAAGTTAACGGCAACGGACCTGATAGCCGTTAACTCTCTATCCGTTGCCGTTCTCCGTGACTCCGTGTCTCCGTGGTAAAAATTCCGTTCGTCAGTCGTCGGAGCGGCGGCCGAGGGAGCCGCCTTCGAAGACGTCGCGGTCGAGGGAGCGGGCCTTGCGCCGGGAGAGCCCGTACCAGGCCAGGGCGCAGACCGCGCACAGCGCCAGGCGTCCGGGCGTGACGCCCTTGAACAGTATCGCCAGCGCGGCGACCGCGGCCACGGGCAGGAGCAACCAGCGCAGGCGTTCGAGCTTCATACGCGCCGCCAATCATAATATAGAATAGCGGCCTGATGGGCGATCCTTCCGCAGACGCGGCGCCGGCCCCTTCCTCCGGCGAATTGATGGCCGTGCGCTACCAGCGCCTGGTCCTCCTCAACCGCATGTCCGTCGCGCTGTTCGGCGACAAGCCTTTCGCCGAGGGGCTGACCGAGGCCTGCCACGCGGCCATGGCGCTGATGGGCGCGCAGTCGGTCGCCGTGCACTTCACCGACGAGCGCGGCCTCCCCTCCCTGGCGTACCGCCACGGCGACAAGCGCCTCTCCGACGACGCCGCGCGCCGCGCCGAGGAGGACCTGCTCGCGCTCGCGTTCGGCGAGAAGAGGATCGTGACGAGCGCCTCGGGCGGCCGCTCCTGGGAGGCCGCGCCGCTGATGCGCCTGACCGCCGACGCGGCCCTCCTGACCGGCGGCGTCGTCTTCGGACGGGTGAACGCGGAGCCGCTCGACGCGGAGCGCGAGGGCGGGCTCGTCGAGATCGCGCGCCACCTGCGCAACGCGCGCCTGATCCAGCAGACGCTCCACGCCCGGAAGATCGCCGCCGCGATCGTGGACCAGTCCTCCGACGCGATCTTCGTGACGGACCTCGAACGCAAGGTCATGACCTGGAACGCCGGGGCCGCCGCCCTCTTCCAATGGCGCCGGGACGAGGCCCTCGGACGCGACGGCTCCTTCCTCGTCCCCCCGGACCGGGCGGACGAGATCGAGCGGCTCTGCGCGGAAGTCTTCGAGCTGGGCCACAAGGACGCCGTCGAGACCGACCGCGTGCGCAAGGACGGGACCGTCATCCCGGTCGAAGGCTCGTTCACCCTTCTGAAGGACGACGCGGGTGAGGCGTTCGCCATCGTGCGCTCCTACCGCGACATCACCAAGCGCAAGCAGGTCGAGCGCATGAAGTCGGAGTTCACCGCTCTGGTCAGCCACGAGCTGCGCACCCCGCTGACCGCCATCCGCGGCTTCGCCGAGACCCTGCGCGACTTCGGCGACGAGCTGGAGCCGGAGAAGCGCCGGCACTACCTGCAGATCATACTCGACGAATCCACCCGCCTGTCGCACATGGTCGGAGATTTCCTCGACATCGTCCGCATCGAGAGCGGCGGCATCGAGACGGAGATCGCGGAGGTGAGGACGGCGGCGCTCTTCGAACGGATCGAGCGGCTCTTCAAGGAGCATCCGTCCCGGCCCGCCTTCAAGCTCCTCGTCGGCCCCGGGGCGGAGTCCCTGCGCGGCGACGAGGAGCAGCTGTACCGCCTCCTCGTCAACCTCGGCGGCAACGCCCTGAAGTACACGCCCGTCGACGGCACCGTGACGCTGAGGGCGGAGGCCGTCGGGCCCGACGTGGAGCTGAGCGTGGAGGACCAGGGGCCCGGCGTCTCCAAGGCGGACCAGGCGCGCCTGTTCGAGAAGTTCTACCGCGCGGGCGACGCCGTCACGCGCAAGACCCCGGGCACGGGGCTGGGCCTCGCCATCTGCAAGGGCATCGTCGAGGCGCACTCAGGGACGATCCGGATCGAGAGCGAGCCGGGCCGCGGGGCCCGCTTCATCGCCCGCCTGCCGAAGGCGGGCCCGGCCGCCTAGGCTAGAGCGCGTCCGCCTCGGTCTTCTTCTCGGAGCAGGTCGTCTCCTCCGGGCCGCAGGACTCGGAGACCGCGCCCGAGCCGATCTCGGGCGGCTCGGAGCGCTTCTTCTTCTTCGCGGGGGCCTTCTTCTTGGCCTGTGGGTCGACGGGATCGCCGTTCTCGTTGAAGCGGTAGGTCGACGCGCCTTCCTCGGGCGAGCGGGACTTGTATTTGGACCGGTCGTAGTCGTAGGTCTTCTTCTTCGCCGGCTTCTTCTTGGCCTTCGGGGCGGGCTTGGCCTCCTCGTTCTGGATGGGGTCGTCCTCGGCGCGGGCGAAGTCCGCGGAGGAGACGAACGCCACGGTCAAGGCGCCGAGGAGGAGGAGTCGTCGTGATGTCATGACCTAAGTATAGCCTCCCGGCCCCCCTCTTTCAAGCGCCCGGGATTGTAAGATTAGTATCATCACCCGATGGCCGACCAGCCCAGGCCCGACAGGACGGACTCCGCCGCTTTCCTTTATTGGCGGCTCATCCCCGTCGTCGCGGCGGCCCAAGTCGCCACGGCGGTCTCGGCGGTCTGGGCCCTGCGCTCCGGCAGCGCCAGCCTCGAGGCCGTGGCGGTCGTCGCCAGCGTGGGCGTCGTCCTGACCCTCTCCGCGGCCGTGCTGTACGTCGGACGCCTGCTGCGGCGCGAGGAGCGGGAGCGCCTGCGCGTGGCCGAGGAGCTGCGCCTCAGCCACGAGCGCTTCGTCCTCGCGGTCGAAGGGTCCTCCGACGGCCTATGGGATTGGGACATCGTCACGAACAAGGTTTATTTCTCCCCGCGCTATAAGACGATGCTGGGCTACGCCGAGGACGAGATCGAGAACAGCCTCGCGTCCTGGGAACGGCTGATCCACCCCGAGGACCTGCCCGTCGCCCGCCGGAAGGTGAAGGCGTATCACGACGGGCTCACCCCCGTCTACGAGCTCGAGCATCGCCTGCGCCGGAAGGACGGGACCTATCGCTGGATCCTCGCCCGAGGGGCGCTGCTGCGCGGCGCGAACGGCGCGCCGCTGCGCATGTCCGGCTCGCACACCGACATCGACGAGCGCAAGCACATGGAGGAGGAGCTCCGGGCCGCTCGGGACGCGGCGCTGGCCTCCGACCGCGCGAAGTCGGAGGTCCTCGCCAACATCAGCCACGAGATGCGCACGCCGCTCAACGCGATCCTCGGTATGTGCGAGCTCATGACGGGACAGGGCCTGCCGGAGCCCCACGCCTCGCGGGCCAGGCTCGCCCACGCCGCGGTCAACGTGCTGACGGCGACCATCGACGACCTCCTCGACCTGTCCAAGCTCGAGGCGGGCCGCATGACCCTCGACCCGATCCCGACGGACGCGGGCCGCATCTTCGCCGAGACCTTCGATTTGATCAAGGAGCAGGGCGCGGCCAAAGGCCTCGAGATGAGGCTCGACATCGCCGAGCCGTTCCCCCCTCTGCTCAAGGCCGACCCCCTGCGCCTGCGGCAGGTCGTCACGAACCTCCTCAACAACGCGGTGAAGTTCACCGAGGAAGGCTCGGTGGTCCTCTCTGTCTCGACGGAGCCCCTCGGCGAGAACGAGGTGTTCCTCAACGTCTCCGTCCGCGACACCGGCATCGGCATCGACCCCGAGATCCAGCCCCGTCTGTTCCAGCCCTTCGCCCAGGCCGACGCGTCCACGACGCGGCGCTACGGCGGCACCGGCCTCGGCCTCGCGATCAGCCGCCGCCTCGTCGAGGCCATGGGCGGCGTGATCGGCGTCGAGAGCGTCCCGGGCGCCGGCGCCCTGTTCTGGTTCCGCGCGCCTCTTCCGATCGCGGGCGAAGCGCCCCCGGCGGTGCCGGCGCCGCCGCCCGCGCCCGACCTCTCGCGTCTGCGCGTGCTGATCGTCGAGGATAACGCGGCGAACCGGAAGATCGCCCTCGAGATGCTGGAGCATCTCGGCGTCAAGGCCGACGCCGCGGAGAACGGCCGGGAAGGCCTGGAGCGCCTGGAGAAGTCCCCGTACGACCTCGTGTTCATGGACTGCTCGATGCCCGTCATGGACGGCTACGAGGCGACCGCGGCGTGGCGGCGGCTGGAGCCTCCGGGCGCGCGCCTGCCCATCGTCGCGATGACGGCCTACGCCCTGCAGGGCGACCGGGAGAAGTGCCTCGCCGCCGGGATGGACGACTATCTGTCGAAGCCGATGCGGCTTCGGGACATCGCCGGGGCGCTCTCGCGCTGGGGCATGCCGGTGGACCCCGCCGTCCTCGCCAAAGCGTCGAGGCTCGTCGACGGATCCGCGGAACGATGGCGGAAGGAATTCCTCGAGGACGCGCGCCGCCTGCTCTCCGACATGCGCGCCTGCAAGGACGCCGACATCCTCGCGCGCGCGGCCCACACGCTGAAAGGCTCGAGCGCCTCTCTCGGGGCCCGCCGCCTCGCGGCGCTGTGCGCCCGCATCGAGGCTGCGGGCGCCGCGACGCCGGAGCTGCTCGACGACGTCGAGCGCGAGCTCGGGCTCGTCGCGGCCGCCCTCGGCTAGGCGGCGCGCTCGCCCACGAGGGTCAGCTCCTCGCGGTCGTGGAACAGGTGCCGCGCCCGCAGCAGGGAGCACCTGGGCCGCAGCTCCTCCGCCCGGCTCAGGACGCGCAGCGGGTCGTGGCGCCCGAACTTCAGGTTGACGACGAAGCGCCGGCACCAGCCTTTGTCGAGCCACTGGGCGAGCAGGTCCGTGATCCGGTCCGGGTCCTCGACCATGTCGCAGTACAGCCAGTCGACGGTCTCCGCCGGCGCGTATTTGAAGGCGTCCTCGGCCTTGTGCGTGATGCCCGCGTGGAGCCCGCCTCCCTTGAGCGGGCCGTTGTCCACCGCGACGACCAAAGCGCCGCGCTTGGCCGCGCTGTAGCTCCAGCCGCCGGGGGCCGCGCCCAGGTCGACGACGGTCTCGCCCGCCTGCGGCTCGCGGCCGAGCAGGCCGTAGGCTTCCTCCACCTTGAGGTACGAGCGCGACGGGGCCTGGGGGTCGTCGGCCATGCGCCGCTGGCCGCCGGCGACCGCGTCCCGGGAAACGAACGCCTGGTCGAAGGTCGGAAGGTAGGCGAAGAACCCGCGCGCGGGTCCGGGGCCGGGGCGCCCGTGGACCGCGAGCTTGGCCACGCGCGACATGCGTCCCTTCACCCGGGCGAAGGCCTCCTCGGCCGCCGTCTTGGCGCGGCGCGAGAGACCGGGCTCGCCGGAGGACTCGACGCAGAAAGGCCACGGCCCCTCGAAGCGCTCGTCCTTCGTCGACGAGGTGAAGAAGTCGGCCATGGCGCCGGCCAGGGCGTTGAGGGACTTGCCCTCGACCGTCGCGGGCGCCTTCAGCGACAGGTGCGCGAAGCAGAGCTCCCCGGGCGCGTCCGGGCCGAGGACCCAGCCCGGGCCGGACTTCTCGACGGCGCCGCCGAGCTCCTTGATGAGGAAGGCCTCGTAGCCGGCCTGGCAGAGATGAAGGGTCATCTTCCCACGGCCCGGCGCCAGCGGTTGATCGCGACGCGCGCGCTCGCCAGGCCCACGGTGTCGTAGGCCTCGAGCGACTCGCGCAGGCGCTCCACCTCGCCGGTCCCTCTCAGCAGGAACGCCGCGCGGACCAGCGGCGCGGCATAGCGGCGTCCGCCCAGGACGGCGTACGGGCCTTCCGGCGGGGCCGTGAGCGCGGCGATGTCCTTCGCGCGCAGGGCGTACAGGTCCTCGATCTCGGCTAGGCGGGCGGCCCCGCGCGGCCACGCGGTCCCCGCCTCGACCGCCCAGTAGAAGCGCTGCGGGTCGGTCTCGAGCAGGTGGAGCAGCAGCCCGGCGCGGGACAGCGCGTCCTCGGGGAGCCTCAGCACCGGCGTCTCGGACGCCTCCCACGGCGTGCGCGGAGGCAGCGCCGAGCGCTCGAGCGCCTCGCTGCGCGCGCCGCTCTCGCGGACGGCCTTCGCCAGGCGCGCGCCGAAGCCCGAGGGGTCCTCCGCGCCGCGCTCGACGGCGAACAGCAAGGTCCTCTGCCAGGCGGCTTGCTCCGCCTCGACGACGGGGATCGGGAAGGCGAGCAAAGCGCGCGCGGAGTTAAGCACGAGGAGGAGCTCCGCGTCGGTCTCGCCCGTGTCCGGGAGGCGGAGCGCGTCGAGCACGATCTCCGGCCGCGCGCCGCCGCGCAGGCCGATCGGGTCGAGGAGCCCGGAGCCGCGCACCTCGCGGCGCGGCACGCCGCGGGTCGCCGCGAACAGGCGCCGCGCGGCCGGGCTGGCCGACGCCAGGGACTCGAGCCGCGCGAGCTCCCTCGCGGTCCTCTCCGTCGGCGCGGTGTCCGGGGACAGCGCCGCGCCGGGGAGCGCGAGCAGGAGCGCCGCCGTCGCGAGGGACATCCGCATCAGCCGAACAGGTACTGCTTCATGCAGTACACGCTGCCGCCGGATTTCACGAACTCGGAGGTGTCCACCTCGACGACCTCCAGGCCCATGGCGCGCATGTGGCCCGAGGCGGCGGCCGCGCCCTTCTGGATGATCGCGGTCTTCGAGCGCCACACCGCGGCGTTGCACGCGAGGCGGGAGACGGCGTCGGCCTCGGAGGAGGTCACCACGATGGGGAATATCTTCAGGATCAGCTCGAGGCTCGCGGCGTCGAAGGCCGCCGGGTAGATGAGCACCGTCTCCGGGGTGAGCGGGCAGAAGCAGGTGTCGAGGTGGTAGAAGCGCTCGTTGACGAGCTTGAGCTGGATGACCGGGGTCTTGAAGGTGTCCGCCACCTGCTCGAACATGCCGGGGTCGGTGCGGAAGCCGTGCCCGCCCCAGATCAGGCGCTTGCCCGGATGCCACACCGCGTCGCCGGAGCCCTCGAAGGTCTCGTGGCCGCCGGGCTTGGTGCGCGCGACGCGGTAGCCATGAGCCTCGTACCAGGCCTCGAACGCCTCGGTCTCCTTGCGGCGCGACGAGTGCCGCATCGACGAGATCAGGGCGACCTTCTCGCCGTCGGGCCGCGTGCCCGCCAAGGACGAGTTCGCGGCGAAGACCATGTCCTCGAGGCCGGGCGTGGCCGGGATGACCGACACGGGGCAGCCGGCGCCCTCGAACGCGGCCTTGAGATCGTCCCACTGCTTCCGGGCCTTGTCGATGTTCACGTCCCCGACGTGGCGCGCCATGTACGGGTTCTTCACGGCGAGGACCTGGAAGTGGTCCGGCGGGCACATGAGCACCCCCGACGGCTCGGCCATCGGCGGGCAGTTCTTGAGCGAGAACCCTTTCAGGTCCCCGATGCTGCGGTAGAGGTTGGCGCTCATGCGAAATGCTCCTGGGTGAACCGTTCGGCCAGCTGCTCGGCCGTCATCTCCTCGTGCCGGTCGGGGGTGTTCGCCTTGACGACGCGCACCCGGTCGCGCGAGATCCATGTCACGCCCCACGCCTCCGTCTCCGACACGCCGAGCGGGTCGGTGCGGTGGACGACCGGGATCAGCACGAGAGGACGGCGGCGCGCGACGCGCCCGACGAGCAGACGGAAGAGGCGGCGCCGCGACGGCGTCTCGCGCGTCATGTCGGAGGAAAGCTCGGCCAGCAGGGACTCTCGCGCGGCCTCGGGCACCGACAGGCAGGCGAGCGCCGCGCGGGCGGCCGACTCGGCCGTCTCGCCGGGAAGGAGCCCCGCGGCCGCGGCCATGAGCCAGGCCTCCAGAAGCCTCCAAGGCCCGCGCGGAAGGTGGATGTTCCCCGCGGAGGCCGCCTGGAAGCGCACGAAAGAGGCGTCGATGAGAAGGCGGCGGCGCGCCTCCGAGGGCGAGGCGTTCAGCGGGCCCGCGGCGCGCGCGCGACGCGCCCATTCGCGCACACCGTACAGCACCCGTCCCGTCGAGGGAACGCCCCCGGAGAGCACCATGCCGACCTCTCCGCCTTCGGCCAAGGACCGGAGCAGGCGGAAGGGCATGCGGTCCCAGCGGGTCCGCGACGACAACAGCGGCCCGGGGTGCCCCCGGCCCAGCGCGAGGCGATCGATGCCCAGGTGGTAGCGTCCCATGAAGCCGGCGTAAAGGCCTTCCTCCAGAACGCTGATCGTGTCCAGCGCGAACGGGTCGATCGCCACGACGAGGCGCGGACGGCAGGGACGGCCGCGCGCCTCGCGCAAGACCAGCATCGCGTGGCGCACGAGCTCGAAGTTGAGGTGAGCCAGGTCGCCCATGACCGGCGGGTGGGAGATCGCCGCGAGCAAAGCGGGAGCCACGCCCGACTCCTTCTCTAGGCGCGCCGCCAGGCTCCGGGCGGCGGCGACGGCGGGCGCGCCGGGCTGGAACGGGTAGTCCCGCCCCGCGGAGAGATGCAGGAACAGCTTGTCATGGAAGGAGGCCGTCCAATCCGCCGGGACCAGCTCCATGACCACCGCCATCAGCAGGCCCGCCGCGCGGGTGATAGGCTCCAGGAGCATCCGCTGCACCTCGGGCTTGGCGGGAAGGACCGTCTTGTCCGCTTCGAGGCGCAGCTCGTAGGCCTTCGTCACCACCCGCATCAGGTCCTGGGCTGTGCCGGTTCGCGCGGACGGATAAGTCGAGGCCACGACGGGGATTCTACAAAAAAAATATGATAGCCTCTGGAAATGATCGCCATCGCGCTCGCCTCGATATTCGCGTTCTCGCCCGCCGTTCTCGCCGCCGCCCCCGCCAAAGGCTACGTCGTGCGGGCCGAGGACACCCAGGTCTGGCTCGACCTGACGGCCGCCGACGGCGCCGCTCCGGGCCGCGGCTTCCAGGTCTACGAGGAAGGCGAGGACCTCAAGCACCCCGTCACCGGCGAGCAGCTCGGCAAAGCCGAGCGCGCGATCGCCGAAGGCAAGATCGAGGCCGTCGCCGAGAAGCACTCCGTGGGCCGCCTCCCCGCTCCGGCGCACGTCCAGGCCGGCCAGCGCGCGCGCCTGACCGCCGCGGTCGTCGCTCCCGTCGCCGCTCCCGTCGCCGTCCCCTCTCGCCGCCCGGGAGAGGCCGAGCTGCGCGCTCCCCGCACCCGCGGCGCGTCCCTCCCCTTCGTCGTCACCGGCATGGCCGTCGCCGATTTCGACGGCTCGGGCAAGCCCCAGATCGTCCTCTCCGAGGAGAAGTCCTTCCGCCTCTACGACTACCCCGCCGCCGTCGACAAGGCGCTCGCCCAGGGCGACATCCCCGGCACCGGCGCCCGCATCCTCTCTCTCGAGGCGGCCGACCTCGACAAGAACGGCAAGGCCGAGCTGTTCGTGTCCGTCTACAACGAGCAGTTCCGCAGGCTCGAGACCTCGGTCTTCACGCTCGACGCGGGCAAGTGGATCAAGGCCGCGGACCTCCCTTTCCTCGTCCGCGCTCACCAGAACGCCAAGGGCGAGAAGGTCGTCGCCACCCAGCAGATCCAGGACGACAAGACCTTCCCCTACGGCGCGGTCTATCCCCTCGTCTGGCAGGACGGCAAGTACTCCCAGGGCCGCCCGGCCCTCAACCCGAAGCGCGCCGACTGGCTGTACGGCTTCACCTACGCCCAGGTCGACGCCTCGGGCGAGCCCGCCGCCCTGTACCTGACCAGCGTCAACAGCCTGCGCGCCCAGTTCGCCAAGGGCCACTGGCGCTCCTCGGAGGGCTTCGGCCAGAGCCCGATCCGCGTGCGCTGGTACGAGAAGATGCTCGAGTTCAACCCCCCCATGCTCGCGACCTACGGCGGCTCGGGCTTCGACAAGCTTTACATCATCCGCAACCTCGCCATGCTGGGCGGTCTGGCCAACCCCTTCGGCCTGTTCAACGGCGGCGAGCTGCACGCCAAGACCTGGACCGGCGTCGCCTTCGAGACCGCGTGGAAGGCGGAGCTCGGCGGCTCGTCCCCCGGCTTCGCGCTCGTCGAGCCCGAGGCGGGCCGCAAGGAGCTCGTCGTCGCCGTCGCGGGCACGACCGGCAAGTCCGCGGTCTGGACCTTCGACCCCTAGATGAGCACCGGCCGCAAGATCCTGGTCGTGGACGACGACCCCTCGATCCGCGAGATCCTCTCCATCCAGCTGACCCGGCTCGGCTATCAGGTCACCACGGCGAGCGACGGCCTGGAGGCGGTGGAGGCCTTCAAGACCGACGCGCCCGACGCGATCCTCATGGACCTCATGATGCCGCGCCTCGACGGCCTCGCCGCCTGCCAGCAGATCCGCGCCGTCGAGAAGAAGGCCGGCGCCAAGCGAACCCCCGTCCTCTTCCTCACCGCCCGCGACTCCACGCACGACAAGACCAGCGCGGCCCTGTCCGGCGGCGACGAGTTCGTGCCCAAGCCCGTCAGCATCCAGGAGCTGAGCGAGCGCCTCGAGGCCGCCCTCCTCAAAAAGGGCAAGCCGTGAGGGCCGCCTTCCTCGCTCTGGCCCTGACGGCCGCGCCGGCGGCCGCGGCCGGCTTCGGCAACGCCTCGATGGGCTCCAAGGATTACGGCGTCCTTCTGCTGACGCCCGACGCCGGAGGCGGCTTCAAGGCCCAGCTCACCTCGATCCGCACCGAGCTCCAGGGCGTCCCCCTCGACAGCGTGGAGACCGCCAACGACGGCACCGCCATCCAGCGCGCCCTCGACCGCCTCAAGGGCCAGCACGTCTCCAAGGTCGTCGCCATCCCCCTCGACCTCGTCTCCGAGTCCTCCGGCATGGACCACCTGCGCTACCTGTTCGGCATCCGCGAGCAGCCCTCGCAGGACCGCCCCGACGAGGCCCGCCCCGGCATGGCCCCGGTCCAGGGCAAGAACAAGAGCTCCTTGGTCTTCACCGGCCGCGGCCCCAAGCGCCTGAGGAGCGACGCCGACCTCGTCCTCACCGCCACCATCGACAAGTCCCCGGCCCTGGCCGACATCCTCGCCGACCGCGCCAAGGCCCTCGCCCGCGACCCCGCCAAGGAGGCCGTCATCCTCGTCGGCCTCGCCCCGCGCTCCGACAAGAGCCTCGACACCTGGAAGACCGCCGCGACGGCGATCGCCGAATCGGTCCGCGTCAAAGGCGGCTTCCGCGAGGGCGCCATCATCTGGGTCCGCGACGGCACCAAAGCCGGCCAGCAGGACAAGGACCGCGACGAGAACAAGGCCACTCTGCGCCGCCTCGTCACCGGGGGCGGCGCCGTCGCCGTGCCCCTCGCCATCGACGGCCGCCGCGTCGGCCAGCTCCTCACGCGCCAGCTCGGCACCTCCGGCTACCGCTGGAACGGCAAGGGCCTGCTCGGCGACCCGCGCCTGACCGACTGGATCGTCTCCATCTCCAAGGCCGCTTCCGCTCTCCCCGACGTCCGCCAATACAAAGACAACACTCCCGGAGGATTCCGATGACCGACAAGAACAATCTCAACACCGAGCCGGTGAAGGTCCTCGACAAGGGCTTCGTGCGCCTGGTCGACTTCATGGGCGGCGACCAGGGCGTCGTCGACGCCGCGCGCGTCTCCTACGGCGGCGTCTCCAAGGGCCCCGAGGCGGATAAAAAACTCATCGCCTACCTCCTCAAGCACTCCCACCTCACCCCGTTCGAGCACGCGGTGTTCAAGTTCCACGTCTCCGCCCCGATCTTCGTCGCCCGCCAGTGGTTCCGCCACCGCTTCGCCGCGTACAACGAGGTTTCTTTCAGATATACGGAAGTGAAGGACTACTTCTACATACCCTCGAAGTGGCGGGGCCAGGACAAGAAGAACAAGCAGGCCTCCAACACCGCCGCCGAGCTCGACCAGAAGACGCTCCACGACATGTTCGCCAAGCAGGTGGACGCCTCCCTCAACACCTATAAGAAGATGATCGAGCACGGCGTGGCGCGCGAGATGGCGCGCATGGTGCTGCCCGTCAACCTCTACACCGAGTTCTACTGGACCGTCAACGCCCGCAGCCTGATGAACTTCGTGGCCCTGCGCGCCGACGCGCACGCCCAGCTCGAGATCCAGGCCTACGGCGAGGCGCTGGCCGCGCAGTTCAAGAACCTCATGCCGTGGACCTACGAGGCTTTCCTGCGCGACGGCTGGAAGGGCGAGAACCCCATCATCGCCGCCGAGAAGGCCGCTCTGCCGGCCCTTCAGACCGCGACGAAGTAAAGCTTGGAGCGTTTATCAGATAACGCCGAAAGGCGTTACGAGGTGGTGCTGGTCCGCCCGGACATCGCGGGCAACACCGGCCAGATCGGGCGCTCCTGCATGGCGCTGGGCTGCCGACTTCACCTCGTCCATCCCCTCGGCTACAAGATCACCGACGCGAACCTCAAACGCGCGGGCCTCGACTACTGGCCGAACCTCGACCTCAAGCAGCACGACAGCGTGAAGGAGTGGCTCGCGAGCGTCGAGCCCTCGCGCGAGGTGTGGCTTCTCTCCACCAAGGCGGAGAAGGAGTGGTCTCCCTCCGAGGTCTCTCCGGGGGCCACGCTCGTGTTCGGCTCCGAGACCGGCGGCCTGCCCGACGAGGTCCACGCGCGCTGGGCCGGGCGCGAGCGCAAGATCCCGATCGACCCGCGCGCGCGCAGCCTCAACCTGTCGGCGTGCGTGGCGATGACGCTCGGCAGCCTGATCTTCTCGAAGCGCTAGAACGCCTCCGGCCGGCCCACTATGTTATTGGCGCTATGCCGCCCCCGCCCGCGGCATATCACCGGAAAATATTCATCCACAAGCTGGAATTATCCTGGTTTTCACACTACACTGCTAACTATAGTCAGTATTCATACCGGCGCTATACTGACCAACACAATCACACGTTCGGCGTACCTGGTTTAGCACTGAAATTTCTAATGCAGGGTGACGGCAGGACGGCAAAACGGCTTAAACGGCTGAACGGCTTGAACGGCGAAACGGCTTGAAGGCAACGGCATGAACGGCGTTAAAATGAAATTGCTGTGGACTCCGAACCATTGGATTAACGAGACGGCGGCTTGCATGGAGATCTTGATAGCCGCCGCTCGTTATCCTCTGCGTTATACCGCCCGATTAGAGATTCAACATTGAAAAAAGCACCCTTCATTTTCTGTTTTGCGATCGGGCACCTAATCCTGAGTGTTTGGGCGCTCGCGGAGGGATTCTCATTGAGCATGCGAAGATTTGATACGGGGGAAACGGCAACGTTGACGGAAGTATTTGTACGGAAGCTGCACTTCGTTCTCTGGATGCCCCTCGGATATGCGTTTATGGAACTGGCAAAGAAATGGAGGGCCATCGGGTTAGTATTTTCAGGACTACTCGGATACATACCCATTTTTCTTAACAGCCTCATCTGGGCATATGCAGCTTGGTGGATTTATTCAATCATCAACCGGAAACGACAACGCAGTGCGGTATAACCATGCGCTTGTGCCGACGCGCGCTTTCTTTATGGAGTTCCAGTAGCGCGCGCGGCACAGCGTATCGTTAGGCGGAAAAACTGTAAGTTAAACGGAGAATACGATGAGACTAGTTCTCAGCCTCTTGCCATTCATTGCGCTGACTTCATGGGGTGCCGAAGAGAATCCAGCAATGAGCATTCATCGGATTGAAATAGAAACAGCTGATCGGATTCAGGCTGGTATCCTTACACCTATACTGGGGCCGGGGCGTAGCTCCGCATTTGTAAGGCTGGGCCTTTCAGTGGAACGTCATTTCGACAATTCCGATAAAGCCGGGCAAGGACGGACAACGTCGACTAAGTTTCAGAAACCCTCACCTCAGTCAGAGATTTATATTTCCAGCAGTACGGAAATTATGCAGGAAGCACGGCAGGTGAAAAGTCTTAAGGAAGAACACATTACGACGTCGCTGCGATACACTCCGTTTGACGTGGTAATTCTTCACGATGTAAATATCCCGCCAAAAAAGATGGATGCGGTACGCGCAGCACTAGCGATGATCTATAAGTCGGATATCAATCTCGCATTCAAGGAAATCGAATTCAATCAGGAACAACGAGCGAGAAGTGGGCCTCCGCCTAACTAAGCGCTTGTGCCGACGCGCGCTTTGTTTATGGAGCTCCAGTAGCGCGCGCGGCACAGCGTGGCGTTCGACCGCAGAAGTTAAAAAAACGACGACGGAAGCACTCGACTCGATGGAACAATTTGCACCCCTCAATCGTATGGTATAGAGGGGCTCGATGGGGCTGCGCAATTTTGCGGGCACCTCAATCGTATATATGTACGAGTGGCGTGGGATTCATGTGCTAAAATCTGGGTACGGGTTTTGACTCGCCCGGACTCGCGATGAACACTCTACCCACTCCTAATCTTAAGGCAAAGGAGGCCGGCAAAGTGTCAGAGACGTTCCCCCTTCAAGCCGTAATCACAACCGAGCGCCAACTCCTTGCGATCGCCCTGGCATTGGGCGCTAGGGAAGTTCCCGGTTGGTCTCCTCTTGAGACTGAAGCGGTACGCAAGTTGCCCTGCGTTTCGAACGTGATTGTCCAATGGGTGCGCGAGCAGATTCAAAAGGGCGAAGATCCTCTTGGTCAGCTCTTCTGCGAACTGCGGCCTCCGGAAATTCGCCGCGAGAAGGGAGCAACGTACACTCCTCAGCGCATTGTTGATGCAATGCTCGACTGGGCCGAAGACAACGGCAAGCCCTCTCGTATCATCGATCCGGGCGTTGGCTCCGGCCGCTATCTTATCTCAGCCGCGAAGCGCTTCCCCACCGCAACTGGATTAGGCATTGAGATTGACCCCACAGCTGCGATCATCGCCCGCGCAAACATTGCCGCAAACCGGCTTCAGGGGCGGCTGAAAATCTCTCTCGGCGATTTCCGAAATGGGATTACCCCGAACGGGTCGGGGACAACTCTGTTTGTCGGAAACCCACCCTACGTCCGACACCATCTGATCGATGCGAAATGGAAGAACTGGCTAACTCGCAAGGCCATCTCACTTGGGCTTTCTAGCAGCCAGCTGGCTGGCCTTCATGTCTACTTTCTTCTCGCCACTGCTCTCAGCGGTAAGACGGGCGATTATGGATGCTTCATCACTGCCGCAGAGTGGCTGGATGTCAACTACGGGAAACTTGTCCGCGAGCTGTTTCTCGAGACACTCGGCGGGCAAAAATTAATCGTGATTGAGCCGACAGCACTTCCGTTCCCAGACGCCGCAACAACGGCCGCGATCACTTGTTTCAAAATTCTAACCAAGCCCAAGAAGATCGGGATTCAACGCGTCAAGACAATCAGTCAGCTTGGTCGGCTTGACGGCGGCACCTCGGTCATACGTGAGCGCCTGGTAACGGAGGCTCGCTGGTCCCATCTTACGCGAAGGTCCGGCAAACCTCCTGCCGGATACGTTGAAGTCGGTGAACTTTTCAGGGTGCACCGTGGACAGGTGACTGGGGCCAACCGAGTATGGATTGCCGGAGACCATAGCGACGGTCTTCCGCAATCCTGCCTCTTCCCGACCGTCACTCGCGCCAAAGAACTGTTTTCCGCCGGCTCGGTTCTCGAAGACTCCTCTACCCTTAAACAGATCATTGATCTTCCGACGGATCTCGACTCGTTACCTGATGACGAACGTGAGGCTGTCGAGCGGTTCTTGAAAAAAGCCAAACAATTGGGTGCAGACAAGAGTTACGTGGCTCAAAATCGCCGCGCCTGGTGGGCCGTTGGACTACGAACGCCTGCTCCAATTCTTGCCACATACATGGCTCGGCGCCCGCCAGCCTTCGTCGTCAATAAGGCAGAGGCGCGTCACATCAATATTGCCCATGGCCTTTATCCACGAGAGAAGCTCAGCACAAAGGTTTTAGACAGCGTCGCCAAACATCTCTCCACGATGACCAGCCTCACCTCGGGCCGTACCTATGCAGGTGGCCTCACAAAATTCGAGCCCCGTGAAATGGAACGGCTAGTAATTCCTGGCCCCGAGCTGCTTAGCCACAATGGTTGAGCCTCCCCGCTGGTCCGAAGCGGAGCTTGCACGTGATGTGAAGGCGAGCATTGACATATTCCGCACTTCGCGTCTGGAAGAACCCGTCGAGGCCTACCTGCTCCACTACGACAAGTATTGGGACAACATCGGAGACCTCCTTGAACTCACCGTCGATCTAACGGATACATCGGATGCGGTAATGGCCCGCGTGCTCGCGGACGATCAGATGGTCCATGCATTCCGGTATCTTCCGGGCCCGCCGATCTCCAGTGACGACCTGGATACGCTCGTGGACTGCGGCCAAGTGAACGCTCGCGAGCTCAAGAGAAACCCTGGACTGGCCAGCAAAGTGGCGGAAACTGTTATGTCCTGCCACGACCGCAGGCGATTTCCTTGGGTGTCAGAAAAGCGCGAGCCGACGGAGCCCGAGCGGGAAGCTGCCAAAGTTGCTTCTGCGGCCTTGATGGCGTATCAGCGGACTCAAACCGACAGAAGGACGGAAGGAAAGGAAATCCAAGAGAAGAAGGTCCACGACCTTCTCATCGCAAATGGCTTCAAAGAAATACTGCGCAAGAAAATCTCTGTCAACGATGATTTTCCCGCAAGAGGCGAGTTCAGCGGTGAAGCGATCCTTGGCAAAAGCAAGGCGGACTTCGTTGTCGGAAATTTAGATGGCCGGGTCCTCGCAATTGAGTGCAAGGTTTCCAATTCGAGCATAAACTCGGTCAAGCGCTTGAACCGAGAGGCGGCGGGCAAAGCCCAGTCTTGGACACAAGACTTCGGGAAACAGAGCGTCGTCCCGATTGCCGTCCTTAGCGGCGTATATAAACTTCAGAATCTCGTTGAAGCGCAAGACCGCGGCATAACGCTTTTTTGGGCCCACTCCCTCACTGCGCTTACCGCGTGGATCGCGAAGTGCAAGCCGCCAGCGAAGCGGGCAACATAGTCTCGTTCGTTTGGGAACGGCAACTGTTTCCCGAAACTGTTGACCGTAAGCACTCGCGGAGGCACCGGTTTCGAAATGCGCACTGGAACGATTAGGCCACATGGCGGCCAAGCACGGATAACGGAGGTGCTGGCACCTGTCCTCGGTCGAACCATTCGATTCTGCGGACCGCGCGGCACTCGCGCAGGAACTGGTTGCGCGGCCGCAGATCGTCTGCGTTAAACCTGGCAGAAGATTTCCTCACTATCCACGGGGCCGTCGCCTGCAACTGTCGTCAACGACAGTTCCCATCGGACGCGTGGAATGCCCGCGCTACTTCCGGTACGCGTGCCGCCGCAAGGCCAGCGCGGTCATCAAAACGATCCGCGTCTCATCGTCGATCTCATAGAACACCCGCCAATCGCCCACGCGCCAACGCCAGGTCTCCGGATGATGATCCCGGAGAAGTCGCGCCTGAGGATGCTCCCGGGGCGCGCGCCGAAGGAACGGATACACATAGCCGTTGAGCTTGGCGGCGAGGCGCGAGCGCTGGGAGGCGGGGGCAGCTTCGAGGTCCTCGAGGAAGGACGCGGTTTCGAAGATCCGGTAATCAGCCAATCATGCGACCGCGACGGGCTTTCGCGTCGCGCGCGCCCGCGCGGATGCGCCGCATGAGCGGCGCGTCGCGCAGGATCTCACGCTCTTCTTCCGGGTCGATGTAAATGCGCTCGAGCTGCCGTTTCGCCGCCGTCTCGATCATGTTCGAGAGCGTGCGGTTGTCGGCCTGGGCGCAATCGCGGAAGAAGGCGTAGGTCGCGTCGTCAAGGCGAAGAGTCACCGTTTTGGGCATGATTGTTTTGCGTTCGATTGTATTCATATATATTCTAACGGGACTCCCGGGTTCCGTCAAGGCCCCCTCTTAACATACGATCGAGACCCCCGATTTGTTCCCTCAGGCTGGTTACTAAAGGTTGACCAAAACCCGGGGAGAGCCCCCGCGGCCCGGATAGACCCGTTGCCGCGCGTCCTCTTCCCCACCGCCTCAGGCCCGCGCCGCAAGGCGACGGTATACTCAGGACATGAAGAACATCTTGCTCCTGACCGTCGTGCTGACCGCCGGACGAGCGCAGGCCAACCCCGCGCTCGATTGCCTGGAGGCCTCCGCCCGGTCCGGGAACCTCGAGGCCTGCCTGAACGAGGAGGACCGCGCCGGTGACATCCCGGGCGTCGCCGCCTCCGCTCCCGCGCCGAGGCCCGCTTTGGCCGTCTCCGCGCCCGCGAAGCCGGCCCCGCGCCGCGTGCCCACGCCGACGGGCTGGGCCGACAGCGAGGACGGGACGCTCGAGGCCGGCTTTTATAAGGGACTCGACAGCGGCTTCAAGACGGCGTTCGCCGGGATCGTGTGGCCCGCCGTCGCCGGCATGGAGGCGTCGGGGATCCCCTACCGCCGCAACGTCGACGGGAACCTGTTCACCGCGCTGGGCGTGCTCCTGGCCATCCCCGCGACCGTCGTCGCCGCGTTCGTCGGAGCGCCGCTCGGCGCCGCGGCGGGCGCGATCGCGGAGAAGGTCTCCCCCGGCTCGACCAAGGACTGGTACACCTTCTGACTCCCATGACTAAATTAATGATCGCCGTTCTGCTCGCCGCCGCGCCGGCCGCCGCCCAGGAGTTCGCGGCCGACCTGCCCGCCATGAGCGCGCTCCTCGCCCAGGCCCGGACAGTGAAGGTGAAACACGCCGGCCGCCCCCGGCCGCCCCTCGTGCTCGACTACGAAGCACGGCACATCGGTTTCCGGCTGATAAGTAACGGCTCAGGCCGGGACGAGGGCGGCGTCTACGTCAACAAGGCCATCGAGATCCTGTATATGGACGCCCACCTCGCCACCTTGGAGCTCAACGACGACCCCCGCGGCTGGCCCGCCGCCGAGAGGCTGCTGAAAGCCTTCGAGTCCCTGCGCCGGAACGCCGTGGACCAGAGGCGCCGTCTCGTCATCGACTACGACGCGATCCGTCGTCAGAACGAGGCCGGCGCATGGAACGGCCGCGGGAATCCGCGGGAGTGCGAGCTCTTCGACGAGGTCATCCGGCTCGGACGGCTCCCCTCGGCCTGACGGACAGTGTTGTAGAATCCGGCATGGGTCTTTTCTCGAGATCGCTCGAGCGCCTGCGCCTGGAGTCGGGGTTCACGACGCCGTACGCCTTCTATCACCGCAACGGCGGGCGCCACGTCTTCCCGTTCACCTTCGCGTACTACCTGAAGCTCGAGCGCGGCAAGCACCTGCCCCGGCCGGAGTGGCTGCCGGTCCTGCTGAGCCTGCTGCGCATACCGCCGAGCGACGAGCTGTACCGGCGCTTCGTCACCGACTACCTGCGCGACCATTTCGGCACCGAGGAGAACTATCGGTCCCTGATCGGTCCGTTGCTGTCCTCCAAAAACGAGAAGAACTACGGCCAGCAGACGACCAAGCGCCTGCTCAGCGAGCAGGCCTACCACATCACGCCGGCCCAGTATAAGGCGATCGTCGGCGACGAGGCGACCTATTGGGCGTTCGAGTGCCTGGTCAACGACCGCGGCTCGTTCGGCCCCGAGGAGCTGGCGGCGATCACCGGCCTGCCCAAGGCCGCGCTCGCGGCGGGGCTGCGGAAGCTCGTGGCGCACAAGCTCGCGCGGCGCGCGTCGGCCGGCCGGTTCAAGAGCCCGCTGACCGGCAAGTTCTACATGTTCCCGCGCGTCTTCCCGGGCATCGAGACCTACCGGAAGAAGCTCGCCAGGCACATCGACGCGATGGTCGCCCGCCGCGGCGCGATCACGCACGAGTCCGGAGTCATGATCCGCGCCGAGGAAGGCTCCGTGCTCCGCTCGCTCGCGGCCATGCGCGACGCGCTCGAGGCTTCGACGGCGTACTCCGTTTACGAGAAGGCCGAAGGTAGCGGGATATTCCTGCTGCAGATCCGCGCGCGCAAAGCCCTCGACTTCTAGGGCTTGCGGCGGGCCAGGTTCTCGGCGATGAGGGCTTTGACCTCCTCGGCGTCGCGCGCGATGCGCTTGAGCTCGAGGGCGCCCAGCTTCTGGGAGCGGATCTTCTCGCGCACCCAGGCCATGATCTGGAGCTTGTCCTTCTCGGTGATGTTCGGGTAGTCCCGGTGCTCGGGGTCCACCGCGATCTCCTTGAGGAGCTCCTTGGTCATCCGGTCGTCGTACTTGTGGTAGGCGAGCGCGAGGTCGTCGAGGGCCAGCTCGGCCTCGTCGGCGCGCAGCTCCACCTCGCGGCGCTTGTCCTGGAGGACGAACAGGCGCTGGTACAGGGCGGCCAGGGCCATGTCCTCGCCGTCGGCGGCGGCGGCCCGGGCCAGGGCCATGCCCTGGTCGATGGAGGCCTCGAATTCCACGGCGTGGAGGGGCGAGACGGCGGCCAGGAGCGCGACGAGCAGGATCGGTTTCATGATTCGATTCTAGCACACGACTGTTTCAGGGAACAGCCGGAAAACTATCGATAATCACTGGTCCCGGGACGAGTGATTATCAATAGTTAATCCATTGCGCCCCCACGATTTTCCCTTTACAATCCGGTGTGGACCAATTTGCTAACCTTCCACCCATGAGGGCCCTTTTTTCCGCCGCTCTGATCCTCCTCGCCGGCCATGCCGGCGCGGCGACCCCCGCCCAGGTCAAGCGCGGGAACCTCGAGATCAAGGTGAAGGTGACGGGCACCGTCGTGGCCGACGACATATTCCGCATCAAGGCGACGATCGAGGGCCGCGTCGAGAGCGTGCTGACCTCGACCTACGTCTGGCGCGGCGCCGACCAGCCGCTGGCGTTCCTCGCGCACAAGGAGCTCGCGGCGATGCTCGACTCCAAGGGCTCGCAGAACGTGGACATCCTCGAGGACCGCTGGCAGCGCGTGTACCGGCCGACGGCGGCGCGCTGCCCGGACACCTGCTTCATCCTGAAGAACTTCCTGAAGCCGAAGACCTGGGTGAAGCCCGAGTCGGTGATGTTCGAGGCCGCCGGCTCGCTCAAGCTCGTCGCGCGCGTGCGCCCCGAGGACGCCACCTGGATCCACGACGGCCAGGACCTGATCTTCTGGGCGGTCAACGACCCCAAGCGCCGCCTGCGCGGCCGCGTGACCAAGTTCATCCTCGACATCCAGGGGGAGAAGGTCACGCCGGGCGCCACCTTCACCTTGGTCATGTCCCCCGACCGCTACTTCAACCCGGGGACCGAGTGGGAGGGCGAGATCGTCCCCCTGTCGAAGAAGGACGTGCTCTTCGTGCCGACCGACGCCCTCATCCGCGAGGGCGGCTACACCTACCTGCCGATCCGCGTCTCCACCGGCATCACGACCCAGGGCCTGACCCAGATCACGGCCGGCGTCGAGGAGAAGCGGGACATACTCGTGCTCGACGACGCCCAGCTCCACGGAGCGGCCCGCCACAAGCAGGAGGCCGACCTCGAGGCCCTGCGCCGGCGCGCGCGCGCCCAGCAGGGCATCGAGGAGCCCGAGGCGCCGACGCTCGGTCCCGCGCCCGCGAACGGAAAGAAGAAGAAGAGCAAGCACGCCACGGTCATCGAGGACGACACAGATTACGGGGAGGATCCGTATGCCGAGCCCCAATAAGCCCATCATCGCGCCCACGCGGCGAGTCCTCGCGATCGTGCTGGCCGGCGGCAAGGGCGAGCGGCTCCACCCGCTGACCCACGAGCGCTCCAAGCCCGCCGTGCCCTTCGGCGGGAAGTACCGCATCGTGGACTTCGTGCTCTCCAACCTCGTCAACTCGGGCATGCTCTCGATCTACGTGCTGGTGCAGTACATGTCGCAGAGCCTCATCGAGCACCTGCGCTCCAACTGGCGGACCGCCGGCCTCACGCGGGAGCACTTCATCACCGTCGTGCCCCCGCAGATGCGCCTGGGCACGATGTGGTACCGGGGGACCGCCGACGCGGTCCGCCAGAACCTGAACCTGATCCACGACTTCGACCCCGACCTGGTCGTGGTCTTCGGCGCCGACCACGTCTACCGCATGGACGTCGGCCAGATGATCCAGTGGCACATCGAGAAGGGCGCCGACGTCACCATCTCGACCATCCCGGTCCCCCTCAAGAGCGTCCCGTCCTTCGGCATCGTGGAGACCGACAAGAGCGGCCGGGTCATGGAGTTCATCGAGAAGCCCCTCACGGCCGATCCGATGCCCGGATCCACGACCCATGCCTTGGCGTCCATGGGCAACTATGTGTTCACCAAGGACGTTCTGGTCGACCTGCTCAAGAATCACCACAAGGACGAGAGCGACCTCGACTTCGGAAAGAACGTGCTTCCGGCCATCCTGAAAAGCCATAAATTGTTCGCCTACGACTTCTCGACCAACGTCCTGCCCGGGCTCAAGGCGTACGAGGAGCAGTCGTACTGGCGGGACGTGGGGACGCTCGGGGCGTTCTACCAGTCCAACATGGACATACTCGGGGCCCGGCCGCGCCTCAACCTCAACAACCGCCGCTGGTTCATCCACTCGGGACGCTACGACGGGCCGCCCGCCAAGATGCTCGACGGCAAGCTGACGAACTGCATCATCAGCGACGGCTGCTTCGTGCGCAACGCGACGATCAAGAACTCGATCATCGGGCGCGGGGTGCACATCCACGACGGGGCGGTGATCGAGGACTCGATCATCATGGATTTCTGCAAGGTCCGGTCCGAGGCGCACCTCAAGCGCGTTATCGTCGACCGCTTCAACGAGATCCCGGCCAAGCTCAAGCTCGGGTTCAACGCCGAGGAGGACGCGAAGCGCTACTTCGTCGACCCCAGCGGCATCGTCATCGTGCCCCGCGGCACGACCGTCCCGCGGTGAGCGCCCGCATACTCGCCGTCGACGACACCCCCTCCCTGAGGATGCTGCTGGAGCTCTGCCTCGTGCGGGCCGGCTACAGGACCGACCTCGCCGAGGAAGGCCGGTCGGCGGTGGAGATGTTCATGGCGGGGGCCTACGACGCGGTCGTCATGGACATCCAGATGCCGGTGATGGACGGCCTCGCGGCGGTCGCGCGGATGCGCGAATGGGAGAGGGGCCAGGCGCGCGCCCCCGTGCCCATGTTCGCCCTCACCGCGAACACGGAGCCCGACGACCTGCGCCGGTGCCTCGAAGCGGGGTTCACCGGGACGCTGCGCAAGCCCTTCGGACGCGAGGAGCTCCTGGCCGTCGTCGCGAGGGGTCTCGGTGGCAGGACCGAGCCGCCCGCCGGAGCTCGCCTCGTCGTCACGGCCGACCCGGAGTTCGCCGACCTCATACCGGGCTTCCTCGATAACTGCCGCCGTGAGGCCGCGGCGATGAGCCGGGCGCTCGAGCGCGGGGATTTCCCGGCCATCGCCGCGTCGAGCCACAAGCTCACGGGCGCGGGCGCCAGCTTCGGGTTCGGGCCCCTGAGCGAGGAAAGCCGCCTCATCGAGTCCGCCGCGAAGTCCGCCGACGCCGCGGGCGTGAGGACCCATCTCGAGGCGATCCGGCTCTATCTCGAGACGGTGAGCGTGGTATACCCATGACCGAGGCACGGAAGCCCCTGATCGTCAGCGTCGAGGACGACGACAGCATGAGGATGCTGATCGAGCGCATCCTCGTCAACGGCGGCTACGAGGTCCGCCCCTTCCCCGACGGCCCGGCGGCGCTCGAATGGCTGAAGACGGGCCGCCCCGACCTGATCCTGACCGACGTGATGATGCCGGGCGCGACCGGCTACGAGTTCTGCGCGCGGCTTCAGGCCGACCCCGAGCTGGCGCTGATCCCGGTGATCTTCCTGACCGCGCTCGATTCCGAGCGGGACAAGGCTCAGGCGCTGGCCTCGGGAGCCGTGGATTTCCTGACCAAGCCGCTCGACAAGACGGCCCTGCTCGCGGTCGTCGCCAAGCACGCGCGGACCAAGGGGCACTGGGCCGGGCTGAAGGAAGGCCTCGTCGCCGCGGCCTGGGCGCCCGACGCGGGGCGGCCGCGGTTTCCGACCGTCAAGCTCGCGGCCGAATCCGCCGGCCTTCCGTACCTCGCGAACATCAACCCCGAGACCATCCGCCTCGGCGTCCTTCCGGCCCCCTTCTGCCGCATGAACCAGGTGATCGCGGTCGACGACGAGCGGGGGCCCGCCTTCGTCGTGGGCGATCCGTTCAACCGCGAGCTCCTCGGCCTGCTCGCCCGCTACTCCGACGGCGAGGCGCCCCGCATCCTGGTCTCCGACCCGGCGAACATCGCGATGCTGCTCAAGCGGCCCGACAGGGACCGTCTCGCGTCCCGCCTCAAAGCGGACTTCGAGGAGGTGTCCGTCGCGGAGATCGCCGCGAACATCCTCGACACCGCCGTCTACGAGCGCGCCAGCGACATCCACATCGAGCCCAAGAGCGACGCGACCGTGGTGCGCTTCCGCATCGACGGCGACATGCGCGAGGTCTACCAGCTGAAGCACCAGACGGGGCTGCAGCTGATCACCCGCTTCAAGGCCCAGGGGCGCCTCGACATCGCCGAGCGGCGCAAGCCCCAGGACGGGTCGATGGAGATCGAGATCGACGGCCGCGCCTTCATCCTGCGCCTGGCCACGACCTGCACGCCGGCCGGCGAGAGCCTGATCCTGCGCCTGCTCGAGCCTTGGGCCAAGGCGAAGCCCCTCGAGGAGCTGGGGATGTCCGCCGGGCAGGTCAAGCACATGGTGGACTTCGCCCACCGCAACCACGGCCTGATCGTCATCGCCGGGCCGACGGGCTCGGGGAAGACGACGACGATCTACAGCCTGCTCCAGCACATCGACTGCAAGAAGCGCAGCCTGATCTCCGTCGAGGACCCCGTCGAGTACCGCATCCCCAGCGCCAACCAGCAGCAGGTCGACGAGAAGGCGGGGCTGACCTTCGAGGCCCTGCTCAAGTCCTCGCTGCGCCAGGATCCCGACATCCTCTTCCTGGGCGAGATGCGCGATCCGTTCTCCGCCAAGATGGCGATCGATTTCTCGAGCACCGGCCACCTGACGATCAGCTCCGTGCATACCACCAACGCGACGACGGCGATCTTCCGCCTCGAGCGCATCGGCATCACGCGCGGGGCGATGGCCGACAGCATCCTGGGCGTGATCGCCCAGAAGCTGCTCAAGAGGCTGTGCCCGCACTGCAAGAAGATCGGCCCGACGACCGCCGAGGAGCGGGCCTGGTTCGCCCCGTTCACCGACGACATCCCCGACAAGGTCGCCCGCCCCGTCGGCTGCCTCAAGTGCGGCGGCACGGGCTTCCTCGGACGGGAGGGCATCTACGAGATCGTGAAGTTCTACCCGGAGATCTCCGACATGATCCGCCGCGACGTCCCGATCTCCCAGATCCGCGATTTCGCCCGCCAGCGCGGCGACATCCTGATCACCGACCACGCCATCGAAAAGGTCCGCGCCCTGCTCTTCGACGCCCGCAACGTGTATGAGAACGTTCTGTTGGAGGAATCAGAGTACCGCAAAGCCCCTAAATCTCCCGGCATGGGAGGCGCGACTCAGCCCGTCGGCACGGCTCCCGCGCCGGCGACGGCGCCGAAGGCGCCGTCGGAGCCGCCGAAGCCGCCTGCGATCATCATGGACGCCCCCGCCGGCGAGGCGAGGATACTCGTCGCCGAGGACGACGCCGACACCCGCGGCCTGATCCAGCGCGTGCTCGAGAACCAGGGCTACGCCGTCACGACCGCCGCCGACGGCGTCGAAGCCCTCGCCCGCCTGGCCGAGGGGGCCTTCGACCTCATACTATCCGACGTCAACATGCCGAACCTCGACGGCCTCAGGCTGATGGAGATCAAGGCGCAGAAGAGGATCGGCACGCCCGTGATCTTCTTCACCGCCGAGGGAGAAGGCGAGGCCCGGGCGCTCGCGCTCGGGGCCGAGGACTACATCAAGAAGCCCGTCTCCAAGGACGTGATCGTCGCCCGCGTCCGCCGCGCGCTCGAGAGAAGGACGCGATGACGGTCGCGCGGCCGCGGGCCTGAAATTCCTACAATGACTTCGTGAGCCACAGGCACATCTGCGTCCACGGCCATTTCTACCAGCCCCCGCGGGAGAACCCGTGGACGGGGACGGTGGACCGCGAGGCCTCGGCGGCCCCGTTCCACGACTGGAACGCGCGCATCGCCGAGGAGTGCTACGGCCCGATCGCCCTGGGCGTGCGCGGCGGGTCCGACGGCCGGATCATCGCCTACGACGAGACGCTCAAGCGCCTCTCGTTCAACTTCGGCCCGACCTTGCTGGCTTGGATGGAAAAGGAGCGGCCGTCCATCCTGCGGCGCATACAGGCCGCCGACGCCGCCACGCGGACGGCGATCGCCCAGCCCTACTTCCACAACATCATGCCCTTCGAGTCGCGCCGCGACAAGGAGACCTTGGTGCGCTGGGGCCTGGCCGAGTTCCGCCACCGCTTCAAGCGCGAGGCCAAGGGCCTCTGGCTGCCGGAGACCGCGGTGGACTCCGAGACGCTCGAGGTCCTCGCCGCCCATGGCGTCGAGTTCACCATACTCGACCCCAAGCAGGGCGCGGCGGTGCGCGACCTCGGCTCCGACGCCTGGGTCAAGCTCGACGCCGAGCACATCGACCCCAAGACGCCGTACCTCTGGGTCTCCCCGTCGGACCCGACCAAGAGGCTCGCGATATTCTTCTACCATCACCGCCTGTCGGCCGGGATCGTCAGCGGCGAGACCTTGGTCAGCGCCGAGCACTTCGCCGACGCCGTGCGCGGCCGTCTTTGGGAGGGCGACGCCGCCCAGCTCGCCCACGTGGCCTCCGACGGCGAGTTCTACGGCCACCACCACCCGGGCGCCGAGCGCGTGCTGGCGCTGACGCTCGACCTGCTCGAGGCGGACGGCATACCGGCGACCGACCCCGCCCGCTTCCTCGCGCTGTTCCCCCCTCCCCACGAGGTCCGCATCCGGGAGAACACCTCCTGGAGCTGCGACCACGGCCTCGGCCGCTGGGACAAGGACTGCGGCTGCCGCTCCGCGCACCTGCCCGACTGGGACCAGAGGTGGCGCACCGGCCTGCGCGACGCGCTCAATAAGCTGGCCCACCGCCTCGACGCGTTCTACGAGGACGACGCCTCGCGCTTCTTCGACGACCCGTGGAACGTCCGCGACGAGGCGTCGGTCCTGTGGCTCGAGCCCGGGGAGGAGCGCGCCTCGGCGTTCCTGAAGGCGCACGCCAAGCGCCCGCTCCTCGCCGACGAGGAGAAGCGGGCGCTCAAGCTGCTGACGATGCAGCGCGAGCGCCTGGCCATGTTCACGAGCTGCGGCTGGTTCTTCGACGACATCTCCGGCGTCGAGGCCGTCCTGTGCCTGACCCGCGCCGCCCGGGCCATCGACCTCGCCAAGCTGCTGGGCGAGGACGCCGAGGAGGCGTTCGTCGAGCGCCTCGCCGCCTGCCGCTCGAACCTCCCCCGCTTCGAGAACGGGGCCAAGGTATGGAGGACTCTGGTGGCCTCCTCGCGCGTCGGCCTGCCCCGCGCCGCGGCGCACGCGGCCGTGCTCGACCATCTCGGCCTGCCCGCGCCCGAGCCGCCGCTGCTGCGCTGGACGGCCGGCCCCGCGTTCCGCGCGGACAAGGCGGGCCTCGCCGGCCGCGAGCGGACCCTGTCGGTCCGCGACGTGACGGTCCGCTCCGTCGACACCCGGCAGAGCGCCGACCTCCACGCCGTGGTCCATCGCGCCGACCGGCTCGATTTCGCCGTCTGGCTCGCCCCGCGCCGCGAGGCCCTCGACCCGCTGACGGTCGGGGACCAGTTCCTGCGCCTGCCGGACGACGAGTTCCGCGCGGCGATGGACGAGCGCTTCGGCCCCTCGGCCTTCGGCCTCGACGCCGTGCTCAACGACGAGCGCGCCGAGGTGGTCAAGTCGCTGGCCGGCTCGGGCGCGCTCGGCGCCTCCCGCGCCGCCTACCTCACGCGCTGGGTCGAGTGCATGGCGGCGTTCCGCCGCGGCGGGCAGGAGGACGACGCGGTGCTCCAGCTCCTGTCCGAATCGGCCGTGCATTCGTTCAACGCCTCCGAGCTGCCCTGGTCGTACGAGCTCGAGGACCGGCTCCACCGCCACATGGAGGCCGTCGTCGCCGAGCCCGCCGACTCCGCGCGGGTGTCGCGAGCCCTGCGCTGGCTCGACGCGCTGTGGGACGCCGGCCTGCTGGCCGGAACGTGGCGTCTGAGGGACGCGCAGGACCGCTGGGCGCGGGCGCTCGAAGGCCAAGGCCCGTCGGCCGCGCTCGACGCCTGCCGCGCCGTGGGCGCGCGCCTCGGCCTGGCCGACTCTTCACGGGGGATATGCTGATGACCACCAAGCTCATACGCCTCAACGACCAGAACGAGACCGTCCGGCTGCTCGGCGAGCAGGACGCGCGTCTGAGAGAACTCGAGCGCGACTTCGGCGTCGAGATCTTCCTGCGCCAGGACGCGGAGAGCGGCGACCTGTCTTTGACCGTCAAGGGCAGCGCCCAGCGCGTGGAGAAGGCCGCGAAGCGCCTCCGGGCGGAGATCGAGGCCCTGCGCCGCAGGGCGGCGCCGATCGACCCGCGCGGCTTCGAGCCGATCAACCTGGACGCGCCGTCGCTGCCGGAGGACGGCCTTTACCGCGCCCACAACGGCAAGGTGCTGCGCGCCCGCACGCCGAACCAGCAGAAATACTGCGACACGATCGGCGAGCACGACCTGACCTTCGGCATCGGCCCCGCCGGCACGGGCAAGACCTTCCTCGCGGTCGCCTGCGCCCTGCGCGCCCTCGAGTCGCGCCAGGTCACGAAGATCGTCCTCTCCCGCCCCGTCGTCGAGGCCGGCGAGAAGCTGGGCTTCCTGCCGGGCGACCTCATGGAGAAGGTCAACCCCTACCTGCGCCCCCTCTACGACGCCTTCATCTCCTTGCTCGGCGGGGAGCGCTTCCGCACCTGGCGCGACAACGACGTCATCGAGATCGTGCCGCTGGCCTACATGCGCGGGCGGACCTTCGAGGACGCGTTCATGATCCTCGACGAGGCCCAGAACACCACGCCCGAGCAGATGAAGATGTTCCTCACGCGCATGGGCACGGGCTCCAAGGCCGTCGTCACCGGGGACACGACCCAGAACGACCTGGGCGCGCGCGCGACCTCGGGGCTGGTGCGCGTCCTCGAGATACTCAAAGGCGTGGACGGCATGGCCGTGGTGCGCATGGCCGAGGCCGACGTGTCCCGCCATCCTATCGTGAAACGGATCATCAGGGCCTACGACAAATGGGACGAAAAAACGGGTTGAAGATCATCATCGCGGGAATGGCCTCCTTGCCGGCTTCGGCGAGGCGGGCCGCGCTGTACCAGAAGGCGGTGCGCGAGGCGTTCGCCTCCTCGAGGAAGATGGCCGGGCGCCGCGGCGAGGTCAACGTCGTCTTCCTCGGACGCGCCGCGATGCTGCGCATGAACAGGCATTACCTCGGCCACGACTACGACACCGACGTGATCTCCTTCTCGCATGAGCCCGTCCCGGGCCTGACCGGCCCGGAGGCCCCGATCGGAGACATCTTCATCTCATCGTGGATGACGCGCCGCCAGGCGAAGGCGCTGGGGCACTCCCCCGCCGCCGAGGCCGCGACGCTCGCCGTCCACGGCGCCCTGCATCTCACGGGCCACGACGATTCCCGGCCCGCCGCGAAGGCGCGCATGTTCAAGGTCCAGGACCGGCTCGTCGCCTCCCTGCGTGTCTAAAGCCAAGGCCGCGCCCGCGGCCGGGCCCGGCCCGGGCGTCACGGCGCTGTGGGCGCTCGGGGCCGCGGCGTTCTGGCTCGTTCCCGACCAGAAGTTCATCCGCGCGAAGCTCCTCGCCGTGGAAGCCGTCGTCCTGCTCGCGGGATTCCTCCTGGTCCGGCGCGGCGCGAAGGAAGGCGGGCCGGGAACGGGCTCCCCCCTCGACCTCCCGGCGGCCGTCCTCGCGGGCGCGGGGGTCCTGTTCTGGGCTTTGTCGCCCGACCTCGCCGCGTCTCAGGCCGAGGCCGCCCGCCTCCTGTTCTGCGGCCTCGCCTTCTGGACCGCGAGCCGCTGCCTCGCGCTGACGGGCCCCGAAGCGTTCCTGACGGCCTGGACCGCGGGGGCGTCCGCCGCCGCCTCGTGGGCCCTCCTCGAGGCGGCGGGCGGCGCGACCCGGCCCTTCGCGAGCTTCGGCAATCCCATCTTCCTGGGCACGGCGCTGGCCTCGGCCATGCCCGTGGCGCTCGCCCGCGCCGTGAGGCCGGACGGAACGAGGCGCGCGCTGTGGGGCGCGGCGTTCGCCGTCCAGGGCGCCGCCCTCCTGCTGACGCATTCGCGCGCCGCGCTCCTCGGCCTCCTGGCGGGGCTCGCGCTGTGCGCGCTGGCGCGCTTCAGCGGCCGGCGCCTCGCGCAGGCCCTGGCCGCGGGCGCGGCCGTCGTCGCGGCGGCGGCGTGGGCGTTCCGGGGGAGGGAGTGGACCCACGCTTTGATCTGGCGAGACGCCCTCGCGCTGTGGCGCGCCCATCCGCTTCTCGGGTGCGGCCTGGGCCGCTTCCACATCGAGTTCCCGGACTTCGCGTCCGCGGCGCTCAAGGCCCGCTGGCCCGAAGGGAAGGTCATCGTCAACTTCGCCCACAACGAGTACCTGCAGACCCTCGTGGAGACCGGCCCGCTCGGCCTGGCCGCCCTGGCCGCGGTCCCCGCCGCCGCGTGGCTGGCGATGCGGCGCGACGACGAGACGGAGGGACGCCCCGAGCGCTGCGCGGCCGCGGCCGGGGCGCTGGCCCTGTTCGCGGCGGCCTTCGTCTCCCCCGACCTGCGCTTCGGCGCCTCCGCCTTCGCCGCCTTCGTCCTTCTCGGCGCGGCGGTCCGCGTCGAGACTCGGGGCTCGGCGCCGCCCGCCATCCTCCCGGTCTCCGTCCTGCTCGTCTTCTTCGGCCTCGCCGTGCAGCCCGCGCTCGCCGTGCGGCGCAACGCGCTGGAGAAGAGCTTCCACTCCGGAGCCGACGCGGGCCTCATCCGCGAGATGGAGGAGAGGCTGGGGCGCTCGTCCGCGGACGCCGACGCCGCCGAGGAGCTCGGCTTCCTCAAAGCGAAGGCCTCCGACTTCCCCGGAGCGACGGCCGCCTTCCGCCGCGCCGCGGAGCTGGACCCGTCGCGGCCCGGCCCGCTGAACAACCTCGGCAACCTCGCCTATCTCGCGCGCGACTACGACGGAGCGATCGCCTGGTGGGAGAAGTCCCTGGCCGCCGCGCCGGAGCAGATCGACGCGCGTCTCAACCTCGCGAAGCTCCTCTGCGAGACCGGACGGCTGAAGCCCTGCTCGAGGCACCTCGACGAGGTCCTGCGCCGCGACCCGTCGAACGCCAAGGCCCGGGTGTTGTATAAGAAGATGGTCGAATGATCGCGAGCGCCCTCGCCGCACTCCTCTTCCTGGCCCCCTCCCCGGCCCGCGCGGCCGCGCGGCCCGACCCGACCCTCACGCTCGAGTCCCGCGCGGTCAAGCCCGGCGAGATCATCCTCGTCACGGTCGCGGGCAACGACGCCAAGATCCCGCCCTCGGCGTCGCTCAAGGACCGCCCGCTCGACTTCTTCCCGGGACCGTCGACGGGGACCTGGCTCGCGTTCATCGGCCTCGACCTCGACTACTCGACCGGCCCCGCGGCCCTGGAGGCCTCGCTGCGGGCTCCCGGAGGCCGTACGGTCCGTTCGAGCGAGACCTTGCACGTCGCCGACGCGGGCTTCCCCGTCGTCGAGCTCACCGTCGAGCAGAAGTTCGTGACCCCCGACAAGAACGACTCCGAGCGCGCCGAGGCGGAGGCGGCCCGCCTCCACAAGCTCTTCTCCAAGACCGAGGAGAAGCGCCTCTTCGAGGGCCGCTTCGATTCGCCCATCCCCGGCGCCGCGACCGGGCGCCTGGGCGAACGACGCGTGTTCAACGGCCAGCCCCGCGCCCCGCACTCGGGCATGGACCTCAAGGCCAGGCAGGGCGCTCCCGTGCGCGCCCCCGCCGCCGGCAAGGTCCTTCTGGCCGACCCCCTGTTCTTCGCCGGGAAGACCATCATCCTCGACCACGGCCTGGGGCTGACGACGCAGTACGCCCACCTCTCGAAGTTCCTGGTCAAGGCCGGCGACCTCGTGAAGAAAGGCCAGGTCATCGGCAAGGTCGGCGCGACCGGACGCGTCACCGGGCCGCACCTGCACTGGGCGCTGAAGCTGAAGACCGCCCGCCTCGATCCCTACTCGCTCGTGTTCCTCGACCTCGACGCGAGGCTCCGGGCGCGCGCCGAGGACCCGCTGACGCGCTCGCCGCTGTGCGGCCTTCCGGACCTCCCCCCCGCGCCGCGCTGGAGCAAGCCTTCCGCCGGCCTGCGCGCCCGCGCCCGCCCCGCGAAGGCCGCCTACGCGCCCGGGGAGAGCGTGTCCTTCCTCGTCGAGATCCAGAACGTCGGCAAGAAGCCCGCCTTCGTGGATTTCGTGCGCGACGCCGCGATGCGCCCGCTCGTGCTCGGGGTCGGAGAAACCCCCCGGGCCTACGAGACCTTGCTGGCCTCGAGCACGGCCGCGGGAGCGCTCACCGAGCAGCTCAAGATACCGAAGGGGCGGATCCTGTGCTTCGAGCAGGACCAGACCTCGGCGGGGCCTCTGCTGGCGCTCGAGACCACGAGCTACGCCCTGTCCTACGCCACCGAGTTCCTCTACCCCTCGACCTCGACCGTGCGCGCCGGCCTCTGGCGCGGGCGCCTCGCGATGCCGCCCGCGGCGGTCAGCGTTTCGACGGACTCGTCTTCGCCCGCACCCAGGTGAGGCCGCCGGCGGGCTTGCCCGCGTCGTCGCGCAGCGAGCTCAACGCCTCGACGAAGACATCCAGCGACACCCAATAAGGCTCGTACCACTTGCGGTCGCTCTCCAGGATGAGGACCGCGTCGCGCACCGGGTCGAAGGCGCCGACCGGCGCGTACACGCCGACCGCCCCCTCGGGGTCCCCGGTGAAGACGCTCTGCTTGTACAGCGCGATCAGGAAATCCGTGTCGGAGCGTTCGTTGTCGCGCAGCAGCGCGCGCACCGCCGCCGCGTCGCCGTCGACCGGGATCGCGCGGACCTCCGCGCTCACGCCGTAGGTCGACAGGCTCGCCTCGAAGAGAGCGCCGAACGCCTTCAGGTCCACGCCCGCGGGCTTCTCGCCGGCGAGCCGCGCCGCCCAGCCGCGCGCGGCCGTCGCCTTCAGCAGGGCTTCCTCCGTTATCAGCTCGTCGGCGCTCGAGTAGCGCGTGTCCTGCCTCAGGGCGTTGAGCACCATCGCGGCGCTCGCCGCGGAGGCGGAGTGAGGACCGCGCATGCCCTCGTAATAGGGGATCAAAGCCCAGAAATCCGGCGCGGGCGCGGAACGCACGTGCGCGGGCCTTCTCTTGAGCGTGACCGCCCGAGGCGCGCCCTCGGGGGCGTACTTCGGCAGGAACTCCCCCGCGGCGGCGTTCCCCGCGAGAGCCAGCGCGACGAGCGCCAGCCTCATTTGGACGCCGGCTCCCGTCCCGAACGCGCGAGCCGCCAGCCGACGGCGATCGCCGCGGCGGCGAAGGCCGACATGATCCCGGCGAGCGCGACGAACCCCGACGCGCCGACCAGGCCGGAGAACAGCCCTCCGAGGGCGAGCGAGAACACGAAGGACGCGAACATCGCCAGGAAGCGGTTGACGCCGGCGACCTTGGCCTTGGCGCCGGCGGCCGTCTGGGACTGGAGGATGGTGACGAGGCCCACGGTCGGGATGGCCCAGGCCGCGCCCAGCGGGATCATCAGCAGCTGGACCGCGTAAAGCGGGACGGCGAAGCCGAAGACCGAGAACACCGCGATCGGGGCCGTGGCGAGCAGCGCCCAGAACGAGAGGACGGCGAGCCCGAACGCCGCCAGGCTCCAGCCCATCTGCCTCTGAAGGGCGCCCGGCGTCTTGAGCCCCCGGGTCAGGCGCAGCTGCAGCAGCGAGCCCAATATCCCGCCGCCGGCGAACAGGCCGGTCATCACCGAGGTGATCTGCGCCGCCGACCCGCCCGAGGCGGCCGCGGCGGCGGCCCCGAAAGCCGGGCCGGCCAGGAAGTAAAGCGACATCATGACCACGGTGACCAAGGTGAATCCCAGCACCGACCAGCGGAGGGCCGGCGTCGCGGCGATGGTCCGCAGCGTCTCGAGCCACCCGTCGGCTTTGATCAGATAGCGGTTCCCCATCGCGAAGCCGGTCGAGAGCCGGCGCAGCGCGATCAGGCCCCCGACGGTCGAGAGCGCGAAGATCGCGGGGTAGGCCCAGAAGACCGAGCCGTAGCTCCACAGGGCGATCGCCAAGCCCGCGCCCAAGGGCCCCAGAAGGCCGGCGGCGTCGATCCCGATCTGCCGGCGCACGCCGAAACGATTGAGCTGTACCGCGTCCTCGCCGAGCCAGCGCGGAGCGAGCGCGTCGAGCGAAACGGTGTTCATGTAGTGGAGCAGGAAATCCGCCGCGAACAGGCCGACGAGGGCCGCGGCCGGAAGGAGGCCCGTCGCGTACAGCCCGGCCAGGGCCGCCGTCACGGCCACGCGGGCGCCGAGCGTGCCGATGTAGGTGCGCTCCGGCCCGAGCTTGTCGGAGGACCAGCTCCCGAGCAGGCTGCCGGCGGCCAGGGCGATCGAGGTGGCCGCCGAGACCGCGGCCATGGCCCCGTAGCCGAAGACGCCGAGCGCGTACTGCGGGACCGCGAGGCTCATGGCTTCGACGCCGAGCTGGATGAGCGCGACGTTGCCCAGGATGAGCCACAAGGACGAGGCGGCGGGCAGGAGGCGGATGGGGCCCTTCGCGGCGGGGGGCTCCGCGCGGCGTCCCGGCCCGGAGGCGCTGGCGGCGGGAAGGCGCGCCGCGCCCGCGCCGAGCGTTCCGGCCGAGGCGTTCGGGCCGAACTCGAAGCCCCGTTCGACGGCGTGAGACCGGACGGACTCGTCGAGCCCGGCTCCGGAGACCTTCGCGAATTCCGGGCGCGCCACGGCGAGGCCGGCGGAAGGCGCCGCGGCCGCCCCCGGGACGGCCTTGACCGCGGCGTTCGGGACCAAGCCGGCCGGCGTCGCCGCGCGGAACGCCGCCGGGACGGCCCGCGCGGCCGTAACGGCCGACGCCGCGAGTTCGAGCGGAACGGGCGCTCCCGAGAGGCTGAGCGACGGCGCGGAGAGCGAAAGAAGGGACGGGGCGGAAAGACCCGACGGCGCGCCCGGCAGAGGACGGATGAGCGCGGCGCCCGCGGCCGGGGAGCCCGAGGAAGGGAGCGGAACGGCGACCCGGGCCGTCTGCCCCCAAGCCGGCCACGGCGCGAGGACGACGGAGAGCGAAAGGACGAGCGCGGCGGCGCGCCGGGCGAGGGAGATCATCTGATGTGATGCTACCACGCGACGCCCGCTCGGGTCGCCGGATTAGGTCCCAGCATGGAGAGGCAATCGCACTACCTTCGCGGAGGGACCTTCGACTAGCGACGGGGGGCCGAAGGTCCTTATTCGGGGGTGACCGGGATCTGACCGGCCGCGCCGGCCATCTCCGCGGTCATGCGGTTCGCCTCGGCCTCTTTCTCATCGGCTGATTTCTTCGCCTTCTGATAACGGTCGTAATGGTAGGCCGCCTGAGGGTCCTGGCCGAGCGCCTTCAGGGCGATGGCCTTCTTCTTCTCGTCCTCGGCCTTGTCGCGGTCGGACTTGGCCTCGCCGAGCAGCTTCGCGATCTGGTTCGCGACCGTGTCGGCGTCGTCGATGCCGCTCGTGTCGGCGTCGCCCGAGCCGCCTCCTCCGCCCCCGCCCCCGGTGGCGGATCCCGCGGCCGCGCCGCCGGCGGCCGTCCGTCCGGAGGCGACGCCGCCCGCGCCCGTGCCGTTCCCGCCGGCCGAAGCCGAGCCGCCCGGCCCGCCGTCGGCCCTCGTCGCGGAGGACGAATTCGCCGCCGAGCCCTTGGTCTGGATCGTCTTATTGGGCATCCCGCGACGGCCCGAGATGCTCCGGAAGCCGGCCGTCCCGCTGACGCGGCGCATGCCCCGGAAATTGACCGAGCTGGCCGACGCGTTCAGCCTCGGCGCGCCGCCGCCCGAGAGGCCGCCCGCGCCGCCTTGGTCGTCGCGGCCCTTCCCGCCCGCCGCGCCGCCGCCGGCGGCGACCCCGCTCGCGCGCGACGCTCCGCCCTCCTCGTAATTCATCGGCTCGCCGCCCTCGCCGCTCTGGCCCGGGACGCCCGTCCCGCCCGCGGCCTTGTCCGCCGCCGCCTTGTCCGCCGCGCCCTTGATCAGGTCGAAGCGCATCTTCTCGCCCGCCGCGGAGGCCCTCTCGCGCTTGATGAAGCCTGTCGGGTCGTTCTGGCGGGCGAAGCGGATCTTCATCGCGGACGCCACGCCGCCGAGCCTCGCTCCGCCGGCGCTCCCGTCCGCCGAACCGCCGAACTTGAACGCGGCGAAGGCGAAAGCGAGGCCCCCGACGACCAGGAGGCCCGCGGCGGCGATCAGCGCGCCGCGGCCCTTCGCCGGCGGGGCCTGCGGCCGGCCGGCGGCGCTGGCCGCCGCCTTGGCGACGGGCGCCCAGGCGAAGCCGGCGGGCTTGTTCTCCTGGGCCTTCTTCAGGTCGGGCATTTCGGGAGTATCGGCCATTCTCGAAGTATAGGCCCGGCCGCCCCCGATGTCAATAAGGCGCCGGCCTTCGGCCTCGACGGGGCGAAAAGCTATAATCTGCGCGTGAAGACCGAACATATCCCTTTCGCCGAGATCGAGAAGAAGTGGCAGGACAAGTGGGAGGCCGAGGGGGTTTTCCGCGCTCCCAAGGCGCCGCGACCGGGCAAGAAATTCTATTGCCTCGACATGTTCCCCTACCCTTCCGCCGCCGGCCTCCACGTCGGCCACCCCGAGGGCTATACCGCCACCGACATCCTGTGCCGCTACAAGCGCATGAAGGACTTCGACGTCCTGCACCCGATGGGCTGGGACGCGTTCGGCCTGCCCGCGGAGAACTTCGCCATCGCGACGGGCACGCACCCGGCTCAGGTCACCCGGGACAACGTCGACAACTTCCGCCGGCAGATCAAGTCGCTGGGGTTCTCCTACGACTGGGACCGCGAGGTCGACACGACCGACCCGGGCTACTACCGCTGGACGCAGTGGATCTTCCTCCAGCTCTTCAAGAAGGGCCTGGCCTACGAGAGCACGGCCCCCATCAACTTCTGCCCGTCGTGCAAGACCGGCCTCGCCAACGAGGAGGTCTTCAACGGCGCCTGCGAGCGCTGCGGCACCAAGGTCGAGCGCAAGAACCTGCGCCAGTGGGTCCTCAAGATCACGGCGTACGCCGACCGGCTCGAAAGCGACCTCGCGGGGCTCGACTGGCCCGAGTCCACGCTCTCGATGCAGAGGCATTGGATCGGGCGCTCCGAGGGCGCCGAGGTCTCCTTCACGACGGAAGCCGGCGCTCCCCTCATCGTGTACACGACGCGCCCCGACACCTTGTTCGGCGCGACCTACATGGTCCTCGCTCCCGAACACGCGGCGGTCGCCGGGCTGACGTCTCCCGCGCAGAAGGCGGCCGTCACCGCCTACGTCGAGGCGTCCCGGAACAAGAGCGATTTGGAACGGACGGAGCTTCAGAAGGAAAAGAGCGGCGTGTTCACCGGCGGCTTCGCGATCAATCCCGTCAACCGTGAAAAGATCCCCATCTGGATCGCGGACTACGTTCTCGGATCCTACGGCACGGGCGCGATCATGGCCGTGCCGGCCCACGACGAGCGCGACCACGAGTTCGCGACGAAGTACGGCATCGCGATCAAGACGGTCGTCGAAGGCGCCGCCGAACCCGGCAAGGCGTTCACCGGCGACGGCGTCGCGGTCAATTCCGATTTCCTGAACGGCCTGAAGACGCCCGAGGCGAAAAAGAAGATGATCGCCTGGCTTCAGGAGAAGAAGCTCGGCGCCGGCAAGATCAATTACAAGCTGCGCGACTGGCTGTTCTCGCGCCAACGCTACTGGGGCGAGCCGATTCCGATCGTTCACTGCGCGAAGTGCGGCATCGTCCCCGTGCCCGAGGATCAGCTTCCCCTGCGCCTGCCCGAGGTCGCGGACTTCAAGCCGACCGGCACCGGCGAATCCCCGCTCGCCAACGCGACAGACTGGGTCAACACGGAATGCCCGAAGTGCTCCGGTCCGGCCAAGCGCGAGACGAACACGATGCCGCAGTGGGCCGGCTCGTGCTGGTACTACCTGCGCTACATCGATCCCAAGAACACCTCGGCGGCCTGGGCCAAGGACCTCGAGAAGGCCTGGGGCCCCGTGGACTGCTACGTCGGCGGAGCCGAGCACGCCGTCCTGCACCTGCTCTACTCCCGCTTCTGGCACAAGGTCCTCTTCGACCTCGGCTTCGTCTCCACGAAGGAGCCCTTCCAGAAGCTGCGTCACCAGGGCATGATCCTGTCCTACTCGAACCGCGATTCGAAAGGGAACTATCACACCTACGAAGAGGTCGAATACGACGACAAGGGGCAGGCGAAGCTCGCCGCGACCGGCGAGGTCCTGGCCTCCCAGGTCGAGAAGATGTCCAAGTCCAAGAAGAACGTGGTCAACCCGGACACCGTGCTCAAGCGCTACGGCGCGGACTCCTTCCGTCTATACGAGATGTTCATGGGGCCCTTCGAGCAGGCCAAGCCCTGGGACATGCGCAGCATCGAAGGGGTGCATCGGTTCTTGAAGCGCGCCTTCGTCCTGATCAACGACCTCGAGACGGCCCCCGCCGAAGGCGAGGGCCTGGTCGCGCTGCGCCACCGCACCATCAAGAAGGTCGGGGAGGACATCGAGGCGTTCGGATTCAATACCGCCATCTCCGCCTTGATGATCTACCTGAACGCGATCCAGGACGAGAAGGTCCCCGCCAAGGCGGACGTGGATGCCTTCCTCGTGCTCCTCAATCCGTTCGCCCCGCATCTGACCGAGGAGCTGTGGTCGAAGCTCGGCCGCAAGGATATGCTTTGCCGCCAACCGTGGCCGTCGTGGGACGCGAAGCATCTCGTCGATTCCACCATCGAGTACCCCGTCCAGGTGAACGGCAAGCTGCGCGACACGTTCACGATCGCGGCCGACGCGACGGACGACGTCGTCAAGGACACGGCGGTCAAGCTCGCCAAAGTTCAGAACGCCGTTGGCGCTCTAAAAATCGTAAAGATTATCCTCATCCCCAAGAAGCTGGTGAACCTGGTGGTCAAATGATCAAGAGACTGATTCCCCTCGTTCTGATCGCGCTCGCCTCCGCGTGCGGCACGGACGTCGCCTACAAGCCGACCCCTCAGATCCTCCCCCAGCACGTCCAGAGGCTGGCGCTCCGGCCGGTCGTCAACAAGACGCAGCAGTTCGGCCTCGAGGACAAGCTGATGCTGCGCGTGCGCGACGAGTTCCTGCGCGACGGCCGCTACCCGCTGGTCCCCGAGCCGGAGTCCCAGGGCATCGTCTGGATCACGGTCTCGCGCTACATCCTGACCGCCGTGCAGTACGACGCGACGCAGGCCGCCACGGCCTACAAGCTTCGCATCCTCGTCGACCTGCAGTTCGTCGACAAGAGCACCAACCAGATCCTCTGGGAGGAGAAGAACCTCGAGGGCATCCTCTCCTTCCCGGCGCAGACCCTCCGCGGAGGCCTGACGGAGGAGCAGGCCCGCGAGCAGATCTGGGACATCCTGGCGCGCAACATCGTCAAGCGCGTCGTCGACGGCTTCGGCTCGGTCACCGGGACCTCCGAACGCCGCATCACCGGCGACGCGCCCGGCACGGTTCCCGCGGCCAAGCCCGACGAGCCGCTCAAGCCCGTCATCTCCAACCCGTACTGAGGCGATGGAGCTCAAGCCCAGCGACCTCGCCGCGGAGTGGAAGGCCGGGAAGTTCCGGCCCGTCTACTACCTGTTCGGCGAGGAGTCGGCGTCCAAGGCCGACGCGGTCCTGAGGCTCAAGGCGCTGTTCAAGCCCGACGACTTCAACCTGCGGGAGTTCACCGGCGACCCGAGCTCGGAGCATCCCGCGATCGTCAGCGAGGCCCTGACCTTGCCCGTGTTCGCCGACAAGCGCCTCGTCATCGTGCGCAACCCGAAGATACCGGCCGAGGCGCGCGCGGCGCTGGCGGAGTACCTTCGTTCCCCCTCGCCGACGACGACCCTCGTGCTCCTTTCCGAGGACCGGCGCCCCGACAAGAAGGACGCTCTCGCCAATGCCGCCGCCGCGGCCGGAGCCGTCTGTGTTTTCTCCCCGCTCACCGAAGAGGAAGCCGTCGAACGCCTGCTCGCCGAGGCCAAGAAAGCCGGGAAGAACCTCGACCCCGCGGCCGCCGCCGCTCTGACCGAGCAGGCCGGCACCGACTGGGGCATCCTGAGCGGCGAGCTCGAAAAAGCGCTCCTCTTCGCCGGCAAGGCGACCGACATCGGCATGGAGGCGGTGTCGGCCAGCATGGGCTTCCGCAAGGCGACCGACCCGTGGGCGTTCGAGCGCCTGGTCTCCGCCCGCGACCTCAAGGCCTGCATGACCTACCTGCGCGACGCCTTCGCCGACGCCAAGCCCGACGAAGTGGTGTTCCGCTCGCTCGCCCAGGCGCGCGCCGCCTACCTCAAGCAGCTCAAGGCCAAGCGCATGCTCAAGGCCGGGCTGGCGACGCGGGACATCGAGATGAAGCTGCGCATCTTCTACGACCGCGACTTCTTCCAGCGCGCCCAGCGCGTCACGGAGGAGCGCCTGCGCCGCGACCTGCGCCGCCTGCTCGAGGTCGAGACCGACCTCAAGTCCAAGTCCTGGCTCGACGCCAAGATCGAGTTCGAAGGCGTCGTCGTCGAGCTCTGCACCCCCACCGCCCGCTTATAAGCGGCCTCGTAGGTGTCAGGCTTGTCGTTCTTTGCATAACTTCCGAAATCGAAACCCTTCAAGGAAAGTTATGCAAAGAACGACAAGCCTGACACCAAGCAAAGCGCCCGTCCCTTGGGGGACGGGCGCTTCTGGTTATGCCGGGAAAAGCGTTATTTCGCGGCGGCGGTCAGCTTGTTGACCTGGAGGGCCAGGCGCGACTTCTTGCGCGCGGCGGCCTTCCAGTGGATGGTCCCGCTCTTGGCGGCCTTGTCGAGCGCGGCCGAGGCCTTGCCCGTCAGCGCGCCGAGATCCTTGATGTCCTTGCTCTTCGCGGCGTCCACGACGGCGCGGACGGCGAGGCGGACCGACTTCTTGATGCCCGCGTTGTGGATCGCGTGCTTCAGGGACTGGCGGTGAGCCTTGAGACCCGACTTGTGACGCATCTGCTTCTTCTTTGCCATAGTTTTGAGATTATGGCTTTTTAAGGCCTAGGCCGTCAATGAGCCTCCGTCGAAGGCCTAGAGGGCCCGGACGAGGACGGTGAAGCCCCAGACCACGGAGCGGTACAGGACCTTGTAGGAGCCCCCTCGGGTGGCGTCGCGGTAGGCCGAGGATTCGGTCCAGAAGGCGTCGCGCAGGGCCACGCTGGGCCCCACGGATACGGCCTCGTTGACGTGGTACAGCCCGGCAAGGTACCACCAGCGCTCGTACACCGAACGCGTGCCGAAGTTCAGGGGGATGTAGGTGCCGTGCCGGAGGAAGACCGTCGCCTTCGGCGCCAGGCCGTCGAGCCAGAACCAGGCGACCTCCGGCTCGAGCTTGAGGGTCCGCTGGCCGTTGAAGAAGTTGTGCTCGTAGCGGACCTTGAAGGACCCCGTGAAGTTCCCCCCAAAGCTCGCCCGCGGCGTCGCGTCGAGGACGGCGACGTTCTCGGGGCGGTTCGTCGTGCCGCGCCAGAACCAGTTCCCGGCGCCGTCCTTGGTCCAGTCGTCGTCGTGGCGCGCGCCCGTCTGGACGCGGTAGAAGGCGCCGAGCTTGAGGTTGCGGTGCGCGCGGCCGTAGGCGCCCAGCATCAGCGCGCGGTAAGGCCGCTGGCCCTCGAACTGCCAGCGCTCGGTGAGGTCCGCGAGGGGCTCGAGCCGGCCGGCGCGGGCGCTCAGGCGGACCGACGCCTCGTATTCCGGGACGCGCCCGCCGGGAGCGGTCGGCGCCGGCGCCGCGAAGGCGGCCGGGGAGAGGAGCGCGAGCAGAAGGAGCTTAGCGGTAGTCCTGATCAAGGAGGTCGGAGTACGCGCCGTCCAGGTCCGTCTTGTCCTCGACCGGGCCCTTCTCGGCGTCCATGCTCCAGTTGAGGCTCTTGGTCCAGTCGTAGGCCTGCGGCTTGGTCAGGTCGGTCCCGGACTTGATCAGCACGCCCTTGCCCGCGGGCACGAGCAGGGCTTCCTTCGACTTGTCCGTCGAGAGCTCGACGGCGCCCTCGTTGACGCACACCCAGAGGTCGCGGGACTTCCCCTTGGCGCGGCCGTACGCCGTGAAGAACTCGGTGCCGCGCACCGCGGCGACGGCCGACGGGGTGCGCACGTTGAACTGCTGGCCGGCGAGGCGCTTCGTGATCTTCGCGAACACCGAGCCGTAGGACAGGAAGGCCTCGGCCAAGGTCTCGGACTTCGAGTCGTTCGTCCCGGGCCAGGTGACGGCGACGCGGCTCGACTCGCGCAGCTTGAGCCGGGAGCCGTCGGGCATCTCGATGACGGCGACCGCGCCCGGCGCCGTGGTCACGGAGGCCCCGTGGTCGAGCCGCGCTCCGGTCTTGCCGAGGCCGCCTCCGTACTTCGACTCGACGGTCACGTCGCCCTTCGCGTACGCGAGCCGCGCCGCGGGGGCCTTGGACTCGGCCGCGAACAGGGGGCCGGCGGCGAGGAGGAAAAAGGCCGGAAGAAGCATGATTCTCGTCGTCATGTGATGATTCTACCTCATTGATATACTGTAGTCATGGAGCCTTTGGACCGCCGCCACCTCCCCCACAAGACGGGCGTCTACATCATGTGCGACGCCGGCGGCGAGATCCTCTACATCGGCAAGGCGCTCGACCTGGCCAAGCGCGTCGCGAATTATTTCAACCCGAACAAGGAGGACCTCAAGAACCAGAGCCTCGTCCCCCTGATCCGGCGCATCGACTACGTCCTGTGCGAGTCCGAGCGCGAGGCGCTGCTCCTCGAGCGCCGCCTGATCAACGAGCACCAGCCCTTCTTCAACGTGATGTGGAAGGACGGCAAGACCTACCCCTACATCAAGGTCACCTTGGGCGAGGATTATCCGAGGATCTTCACCACCCGCCACAAGGTCCGCGACGGCGGCGCCTACTTCGGCCCCTTCCCGAAGGTCTCCCCGATCCGGGCGCTCCTGCGCTACCTCTGGAAGCAGCGCCTCTTCCCCCTCCGGCCGTGCCGCTGGGAGTTCTCCGAGGCGAAGCCGCTCGACAAGCGCAAGATCACCTCGTGCCTGTACTACCACACCGGGGAGTGCCCGGCGCCTTGCGCCGGCAAGATCTCGAAGAGCGCTTACCGCGACATCGCCGAGAGGGCCGTCCTGTTCTTCAAGGGCCAGTACGACGACCTCCGGGCCGAGTTCGAGAGGGACATGAAGGCCGCGTCGCAGGAGATGGACTACGAGCGGGCGGCGCAGCTGCGCGACAACGTCGCGGCCCTGTCCCAGATGGGCGAACGGGTGCGGGTGCGCGCCGTCGAGGCCGACCAGGTCGGCGGCCACACCGCGCGGACGCAGATGGTCACGGACCTCCAGAAGGCCCTGCTGCTCTCGACGCCGCCGGTGCACATCGAGTGCTTCGACATCTCCCACTTCCAGGGCCATCAGACCGTCGCGTCGATGGTCTGCTTCTCCGGCGGCAAGCCCAACCGCGACCACTACCGGAAGTTCAAGATACGCGACACCGCCGGCATCGACGACTTCAAGTCCATGCACGAGGCCGTGTACCGCCGCTACCGGCGCCTTAAGGCCGAGAAGGCCGCCCTGCCCGACCTCATCCTCATCGACGGCGGCAAGGGCCAGCTCGGCGCCGCCCAGGAGGCCCTCAAGGAGCTCGAGCTCAAGGTCCCCATGGCCTCCCTGGCCAAGCGCATCGAGGAGGTGTTCGTCCCGGGCCGTTCCGAGTCCATCCTCCTGCGCCTCGACGACCCCGCCCTGCGCCTGCTCCAGCAGCTTCGCGACGAAGCCCACCGCTTCGGCGTGGCCTACCACCGCCTCCTGCGCGACAAGCACCTGTTCGAAGAATAGGCGTAAGCGGGGTCAGGCACGCAAATTCGTTGAATTCTTCTGAAAGCAGAAGGCCCCGGCAGCATCGCCGGGGCCTTCGCGCTTGCGAACGTCCTAAGAAATCAACGAATTTGCGTGCCTGACCCCCAGTCTCCTAGCCCTGCTTGCCGGCGAGCTCGCCCATGCCGAACATGGGCATGAACATCGCGATGACGATGGTGCCGATGATGATGCCCATGACGACGATGACGATGGGCTCGATCATCGAGGTCAGGCCTTTGACCGCGGTGTCGACCTCCTGGTCGTAGAAGTCGGCGATCTTGGAGAGCATGATGTCGAGCGCGCCCGTCTCCTCGCCGACGGAGATCATAGAGGTCACCATGTTCGGGAAGATGCCCGACTTCTTGAGCGGGTCGGACAGGTGGCCGCCCTCGCGGATGGACTCGCGCGTGTTGTTGACGGCCTCGGCGATGACGACGTTGCCGGCCGTCTGGGAGACGGTCTCCAGCGCCTGCATGATCGGCACGCCCGACTTGATCAAAGTGCCGAGCGTGCGGGTGAAGCGCGCGACGGCGACCTTCTTGAGGATCGGCCCGAAGATCGGCGCCTTCAGCGACTGGGCGTCGACCCATTTGTGCCCATAGGGCGTCGAGTAGAACTTCATGAAGGCCTTATAGCCGACGAACGGGGCCGCGACGATCACGTACCACCTCGCCTTCATCGCGTCGGAGATGTCGATGAGCATCTGCGTCGGCAGGGGCAGCTCGGCGCCGAAGCCGGCGAAGATGTTCTTGAAGGTCGGGATCACGAAGATCATCAGGAAGACGGTGACGATGGTGCAGATGGAGAGCACGATGGCGGGATACATCATCGCGCCCTTCACCTTGGCCTTCAGGGCCTCGGAGCTCTCGAGGTAGGCGGTCAGACGCTCGAGGATGGTGTCCAGGATGCCGCCGAGCTCGCCGGCCTTGACCATCGAGCAGTACAGGTCGGGGAAGGCGTTCGGGTGCTTCTTGAGCGCGTCGGAGATGGAAAGGCCGGCCTCGATGTCGGACTTGACCGCGCCGAGGACCTCCTTGAAGTCGGGGTTCTCCGCCTGGGTCTCGAGGATGCCGAGGCTCTGCACGATCGGCACGCCGGCGCCGACCAAGGTCGAGAGCTGGCGGGAGAACAGGGAGAGGTCCTTGGACGGGATGGCGTTCTTGGATTTCTTCCAGCCGACCGCGGCCTTGAGCTTCTCGAGCGGGGAGAGGGTCTTCTCCGCGATCTCGAGCACGACCATCTTCTGCCCTCGGAGCTTCTCGACGGCGGCGCGCTGCTCGTCGGCGTCGATGGTCCCTTCCATCACGAGGCCGGCGGCGGTCTTGGCTTTATAGTTGTATGAGGGCATGTTGGCCTCTATTCTACGATTGCGCGGGCGTCATGTGGCGCTGCATCAGGCGGCGGAGGTCCTCGGGGTCCATGGAATGGGCCATGGCCTCCTGGAAGGTGATCTTCTGCTTGAAGTAGAGCTCGGCGAGGGACTGGTTCATCGTCTGCATCCCGATCTTGCCGCCGGTCTGGATCGCGACCTGGATCTGCTCGACCTTCTGCTCGCGGATCAGGTTGCGGATCGCGGAGTTGACGATCAAGGTCTCGCAGGCCAGGACGCGCCCGGTGCCCGTCGAGTGGCTCAGCAGCTGCTGGCAGAGGACGGCCTGGAGGACGAAGGAGAGCTGGACGCGCACCTGGTCGAGCTGGTGCTGGGGGAACACGTCGATGATGCGGTTGATGGTCTGGGCGCAGTCCGTCGTGTGGAGGGTCGCCAGCACCATGTGGCCGGTCTCGGCGATGTTGAGCGCGGCCTGGATGGTCTCCAGGTCGCGCAGCTCGCCGATGAGGATCACGTCGGGGTCCTGGCGCAGGATGTGGCGCAGGGCGGCGCCGAAGGTCACGGTGTCGGAGCCGACCTCGCGCTGGTTGATGACGGACTTCTTGTGCGTGTGCACGAACTCGATCGGGTCCTCGATCGTCATGATGTGCGCGGCGCGGGTCTCGTTGATGAAATCGATCATGCTGGCCAAGGTCGTGGACTTGCCCGAGCCGGTCTGGCCGGTGACGAGGATGAGGCCCTTCGGGAGCTTCATGATGTCGAGGATCGACTTGGGCACGCCGATCTCCTCGAAGGTCTTGAAGGAGTTCGGGATGGCGCGGACGGCGGCGCCGACCGAGCCGGTCTGGCGGTACACGTTCATGCGCACGCGGCCGATGCCGCGCAGGTTGAAGGCGAGGTCGAGCTCGTTGGACGCCTCGAAGCGCTGCCGCTGCTGGTCGTTGAGCAGCGAGTAGATCAGGGTCTGCGCCATCTCGCTGTTGAGCTTCTCGAACGGCGTCGGAAGCAGCGAGCCGTCGATGCGCAGGGTCGGAGGGGCCCCCACCGTGAGGTGGAGGTCGGACGCGCCGCGCTCGTGCATGAGAAGGAACAGCTCTCCCATCGAAACCATGTGGACTCCTGTAAAGCTAAGTGTCGACGTCCGACGCCGTCACGCGCATCATCTCTTCGGCCGTCGTCACGCCCGCGAGCAGCTTGCGCACCGCGCACATCCGCAAAGTCAGCATCCCCTGCTTCATCGACTGATTCTTGATCATCTTCGCCGACGCGCGGTCCAGGATGAGCTGGCGGATGGCGTCCGTGACTTCCATGACCTCATAAAGCCCCTGCCGGCCGCGGTAGCCGGTGGTGGCGCAGTTCTCGCAGCCCTTGCCCTTGTAGAGGGTGATCTTGTTCTTCTCGCCCACGGCCGCCTGGAGCTGGACCTCGGGCACGCCGAGCTTGAGCAGCCAGTCCTTCTCGACCTCGTACGGCTCCTTGCATTTCGGGCAGATGCCGCGCAGCAGGCGCTGGGCCTCGATCATCAGCATGGCCGAGCTGACGAGGAAGGGCTCCACGCCCATCATCCCCAGGCGCGTGATCGTCTGCGAGGTGTCGTTGGTGTGCAAGGTCGAGAAGACGAGGTGGCCGGTCAGGGCGGCGTTGATGGCGATGGTGGCCGTCTCCTGGTCGCGGATCTCGCCGACCATGATGACGTCCGGGTCCTGGCGGAGGAAGGAGCGCAGCGCCGCCGGGAAGGTCAGGCCGACCTGGTTGTTGATCTGGACCTGGTTGATGCCCGCGAGCTGATACTCGACGGGATCCTCGGCCGTCATGATGTTGCAGTCCGGGGTGTTGAGATTCGAAAGGGCCGAGTAAAGCGTCGTCGATTTGCCCGAGCCGGTCGGTCCGGTGACGAGGTTGACGCCGTACGGCGCCTCCATGGCCTTCTTGAAGACCGCCATGGCCTCCGGCTCGAAGCCGAGCTGGGTCATGTTGACCTTCAGCCCGGAGGAGTCGAGGATGCGGGTGACGATCTTCTCGCCGGGCGCGCACGGCAGGACCGACACGCGCATGTCGACCTCCTTGCCCTCCATCTTGATGCGCATGCGCCCGTCCTGGGGCACGCGCCTCTCGGCGATGTTGAGGTTCGACATGATCTTGACGCGCGCGCAGATGGCGGCATGGAACTTCTTGGGCGGAGAGGGCTGCTCGTGCAGGACGCCGTCGATGCGGTAGCGGATGCGCAGGTCCTTGGCGTAGGCCTCGATGTGGATGTCCGAGGCCTTGGCCTTGATCGCGCCGGCGATGATCAGGTTGACCATCTTGATCACCGGTGCGTCCTCGGCCGCCTTCTCGAGGCCGGATTCGGCCTTCTCGGCCTTCTCCTCGACCTGCTCGAGCTCGTCGGCCGCGGCCTCGTTGTCGGACTGCTGCTTGACGATCTCCTCGAGGGCCTCCTGGGAGGTCTCCTGCTTGTAGTACTTCTCGTGCGCCGCGGAGATCTCGGCCTCGGAGGCGAGGCAGCCGATGACGTCGCAGCCCAGCTGCATCTTGAGGTCGTCGAGGATCATCACGTCGAGAGGGTCGGCGATGGCGACGGTGAGCCGGTCCTTCGTCTTGTTGAAGGGCATCAGCATCTTCTGCCGCGCGATGGACTCGGGGACCGCCTTGATCGCCTCCTCGGGGATCTCGCCGATGTCGGCCAGGGAGACGTAGGAGATGCCGGTCTTCTCGGCCAGGAACTGGAGGAGCTTCTCCTCCTCGATGAAGCCCTTCTCTATGAGGAGGGAGCCCAGCTTCTCGCCGCCCTTCTTCTGGGCGTCGAGGGCTTCCTTCAGGTTCTCCGCGCTGAGCAGCTTCTCCTCGACCAGGAAATCGGCGAGACGCCGGGACAGGCCGAGGGAGATCACATGCTGGGTCGGAGCCATTTCCCTATAAGGTTACGGTCCACGGCGATTTTTGTCAAGGCCGGTCGCAGGAGCGGGCATATTAATAAGAAGTGAACGATGATACCTAAATGCCCGAATTGATGGTGTCCGAGCCGAAGGAGCCGTCGTCCTCGGCCGGCGGACGCAGCTCGCCGGAGTCGGGAAGGGGCAGCAGCGGCACCTCCTTCGGCGTCTCGCTTTCAGCTCGACGTTTATAGGCGGGCTTCTTCACCGGCTTCTTCTTGGCCTTCGGCGCCTCGGGCGGGGGCCCGCCGGCGAGCATCTGGCGGGCCTCGATGTTCTTGCCCATGACGATGCCGTTGCCGTCGATCTCGAACAGGTACAGCGCGCCCTTCCCGACCGACGAGCCCGGGACGAGACGGTACTCGACGAGGACCGTGTTCTCCCCCGTCGTGCTCGCGTTCCATTCCTCGGTGCCGGCGCCGGGGCTGGCGGTGTAGGAGTACTGCAGCCAGCGGCCGACGGTGCCGCGGTCTCCGTCGAGAGGGAAGTCCTTGACCGCCTCGATGGCGGCCAGATGCTCGGCCGACGGGCCGGGTGCGGGCGCGGGCGCCGGGGCGGGCTCCTCGGAGATCTTCGGCTTGACGATCGGGGGCGGCGCGACGGTCCCCTCGTCGGCGGTGACGCCGATCGGGGCCTTGCCGTCGTCGAGCGTCGTCATCTGGCGGAGGTCGTCCTTCGGCTGGCGCATGAAGACCACGCCCAGGACCACGAGCAAGGTCACGAGCACGCCGCCGGCGATGAGGAAAGGCTTGTTGCTGCGCCCGGGCTTCTTGATCTCGCCCGTGGGCGGCGCGGGCTCGGGCTTGGCGAAGCGCGCGGCGACGGCGTCGTCGGCTGGAGGGGCGGCGGAGGCGGCGCCCGACCGGGCCATCGTCGCCGGGGGCGCGACCTGCGCGGTCGCGTCGGAGGAGCCGATCATGTCCCCCCCGGTCAGGTCGGGCACCGGCTGGGAACGGCTGAGCGTGTTCGGCGGCGGGGCCACGGGCGTCGGCACCGCCTGCGTGGGCTGGGAGGGGACGGTGAACGGGTTGATGACCGCGGAAGGCTCCGGCGTCGACATCGGCGCCATGACCGGGATCGGCGCGGGGGTCGGAGGAGCCATGACCACCGGCGCCGGCGGCGGGACGATCGGGGCGAGGGAGATCGGGGGCGGCGGCACGACCGGGAACGGCGCCGGCGTCGGGACGGGAGGGACCTCCGCCGGAGGCGGGGTCGAGACCGGGGCGGCCTCGGCGATGGGCTCGACCTTGAACTCGGGGACCGGGTTCGTGGAGGCGCCGTGCGCGGCGTCCTCGGCTCCGAGGACCTTGAACGACTTCTTGGTCGGGACGATCTTGAACGAATGAGGCTTGCCGAAGGAGAGCTTCTTCGGCGCCGGCGCGGGCGGCGCGGCCGGGGGCGGGATGCTCGGGAGCTCCGCGGCGGCGGAGGCGGAGGCGAAGGACGGGATGGCCGGAAGGTCCGCCGCGAGCGGCTGATCCGCCTTCGGCGGATCGATGACTTCCGGCGGGAGAGCCGAAGCGGCCGGGAGCTTCTCCGCGGGAGGAGGAGGCGCGGGCGGCGTGAACGCGCCCCCGGAGAAGGACGGGAACCCCCCGCCGACGGGCGCCTCGGGCCACTCGGACGGCGGCTCGACCGCGGGAGAAGACGGGACGGCGGCGACCGGAGGCGGGCCGCCCGGGATCGGCGGCGGCGCCGGCGACAGGAAGGTCTTCACGCCTTCGGGCGCGGCCGGAGCGGCCGAGGCTTGCGCCGCGGGCGTCGCCGCCGCGGGCTCGATGCCGCGGGAGCGCAGCTCGAGGTCCTTCGCGGCGAGCCTCCGGGACAGATCGGTCTGGGCGGCCTCGAGGCTGGAGACGTGGCGGTACATCGCCTCGAGCTGAGCCGTCAGCTCCGAGATCTTCTCGCGGGCGCGGCGCGACTCGGCCTCGTCGGCGTTGGCGCTCGGGGACAGTATGTCCTTGAAGTCCTTCTTGAACGAGACGTCCTGGAACAGGTCCTCGGCGAGCGACGCCGGGAACTCGTCGTCGCCGATGAGCCCGGCCGAATCGATCTGCAGCTGGTCGAGCAGGCCCGAGGTGGACGGGAAATCGTCGAGGGGGCCGGAGCCCCCGCCGGAGAGGCCCGCGAGCTCGGTCAGCTCTCCCGCCGGCGTCCACGAGCCGCCCGCCGGGTCGCCCGCGCAGACGAGGGTGCCCGCGTCGAGGCCGGGAAGGCCCGACACGGCCTCCTTGTCGAAGGGGCCGAGGATGCGAGATTCCTTATAAACCCAATACTTCACTCGATGCTAGGGTAGCTTCCCGGTGTTACATTTTCAAGGCGGTCGCCCTCCCCCTCAAAAGGTAAAATGGGCCCATGATCATCAGGCCCTTCTACCTCGCCTGCCTGGCCCACGGCTCCTATCTGCTCGGGGACGAAAAAACCGGCGTCGCGGTGATCGTCGACCCTCAGCGCGACGTCGACGGCTACGTCGAAGAGGCCGCCAAGCTCGGCCTGGCCATCAAGCACGTGATGCTCACCCATTTCCATGCCGACTTCGTGGCCGGCCACCTGGAGCTGCGCGACCGCTGCGGCGCGACGATCCACCTCGGCGCGCGCGCCAAGGCGGATTACCCGTTCTCGCCGCTCGCGGACGGAGCGCGCCTCGAGTTCGGTTCGCTCGGCATCGGAGTCCTGGAGACGCCGGGGCACACTCCCGAGGGCGTCTGCCTGACCGTCTTCGACCTCGCCGCCGACCGGACCAAGCCCAAGGCCGTGCTCACCGGCGACACCTTGTTCATCGGCGACGTGGGACGCCCGGACCTGATGGCCTCGGTCGGTTTCAAGGCGGAGGACCTCGCCGGGATGCTCTACGACTCCCTGCGGATCAAGCTGATGACCTTGCCCGACGAGACCTTGGTGTACCCGGCCCACGGGGCCGGGTCGGCGTGCGGCAAGAACATGTCCGACGAGCGCGTCTCCACCATCGGCGAGCAGAAGCTCTACAACTACGCCCTCAAGGCCCGCTCGCGCGAGGAGTTCGTCCGCCTCGTGACCGAGGGGCAGACGGAGGCGCCCGCCTACTTCGCCCACGACGCGGACATGAACCGCCGGGAGAGGGGCACCCTCGACCGGGCGCTCGCGGACCTGCCGGAGCTGACGCCCGAGGCGGCGGAGAAGCTCCTCGGCGAGGGCGCCGTCCTGCTCGACACGCGCGACCCCGCCGATTTCGCCGGAGCGCACTGGCGCGGGGCGGTCAACATCGGCCTCGACGGCAAGTTCGCGAACTGGGCGGGCTCGGTGCTCGACGCGGGCAAGCCTCTCGTCATCGTCGCCGACGCAGGGCGGGAGAAGGAGTCGGTCCTGCGCCTGGCGCGCGTGGGCATCGACCGCGTGGCCGGCGTCCTGAAAGGCGGCATGCGCGCCCTCGACGCGCGCCCCGATCTCGTGGCGCGCACGCCGCGCCTCACCGCCCGGGCCCTGTCCGAACGCCTCGCCGGCAAGGACGCCCCCCTCGTCGTGGACGTGCGCACCGACGCGGAGCGCGCGGCCGGCTTCGTCGCCGGCAGCCTCCACCTTCCTCTGGCGCAGTGGCCGCGGCGCCTCGCCGAGGTCCCCAAGGGGCGGCCCGTCGCCGTCTACTGCGCGGGCGGCTACCGCTCCTCGATCGCCGCGAGCCTGCTGCGCGCGGCGGGCCACGCCGACGTCGCCGATCTCGTCGGCGGCTTCGGCGCCTGGCGCGAGGAATCGCTGCCGACCGCCCTCGCCTGAGCCGCGGCGAGGCCGCCGCGCTCATCCCTCGAAAGCGATGGCTGCCTTCGTTGCGAAGGCAGCCATGGCACGGAACGGATGAGAGGGCGAGAACGGCCGGCGGCTATTCTCCGGCGCGTTCCGTCTCGCCGATGACGCTGAAGTCGAGGCCCGGCTCGGCGGCCTCGGTCACCTTCTGCTCGATCTGGTTCTGATAGGCGATCGAGTAGCGCGCGTAGGGGATCGCCTCCAGGCGGGCGCGGGTGATCGGCTTCTGCGTCGCCTCGCACAGGCCGTAGGTCCCGTTGTCGATCTTGCGGATGGCGGCCTCGACCATGTCGAGGGTGGTGCGCTCGTTGTCGGAGAGCTCGAACATCAGCTCCTTCTCGATGGACTGGCTCGCCTGGTCGACGGAGTC
>Ga0255338_1000725_pt1 | contig 85445 bp, 87 predicted proteins | sample MeOH1_35cm_T4_19_FD_203715 | JGI IMG/M metagenome (GOLD analysis project Ga0255338, IMG submission 203715) | Sandy soil microbial communities from University of British Columbia, Vancouver, Canada - MeOH1_35cm_T4_195 | ecosystem: Engineered > Artificial ecosystem > Sand microcosm > Unclassified ... | reverse complement strand
AACAAAGGCCCTATCAAGGCAAACAGAATCAACCCAGCAAGGACGGCCAAGCCTCCCATAGCAAGATAATTCTTTTTAAAGCGACGCCAGGCATCCTGCATCAGGGTGGTGCTGGGACGCGAGATTTCCTCGGCTGAAACCTGGGATTGCAGAGGTTCGAATAAGCTAGGCGACAGGCCCATGGCTATGCCCCCTTCTGCTCGGTAAGTTTAATTCTGGGATCTACAAAGGTGTAAGCCAGGTCAACCAGGAGGTTAAACCCGACCAACAGGGTGCAGTAAAGAATCGCAACCCCCATAATCACGGAATAATCACGGTTGGAAATACTGGAAACGAAAAACTGTCCGATCCCAGGTATGTTAAAGACATATTCGATCACGAAATTCCCCGTCAGAATATAGGCTACAAACGGTCCAAGGAAAGTTATGACCGGAAGTAGAGCATTTTTCAGGGCATGCCGGTAAATGACCACATAGCCAGACAATCCCTTAGAGCGGGCAGTTCGAATGTAATCCTGACTTAACACCTCCAACATGCTGGTGCGCATCAGACGGGTGACCTGGGCAATTGGGTAAGCGGAAAGGGCCAGTGCCGGCAAAACCAAATATTTCAAGCCACCCCACCCTATCACCGGAAAGAGATCCAGCTTATATCCCAGATAGTATTGCAAAAAGGTAGCCAATACGAAGCTTGGAACGGATATCCCTATGGTGGCGACGAAGGTGGCAATTACGTCTGGAAATTTGTTTTGCCACAAGGCGGCAATAATGCCAAGAAGGAGTCCGCCGCCTATGGCCAGTACGCTTGCCAGCAAGCCCACAGCAAGGGTTTTCGGCGCTCCGTCTTTAATTATGTCATTCACAGTGCGACCCTCATAACGGAATGAAGGCCCAAAATCACCCTTTACAACGTTTTTCAGGTAATCGGCATACTGCTTTAGGAGCGGATCATTAAGATGATACCGCTCGTTGATATTTTTCAGAACTTGTTGTGGGAGGGGCTTTTCCGAGGAAAAAGGGCCTCCGGGAATTACGTGCATCAAAACAAACGTTAAAGTGGTAACCAGCCACAGCACCACAAAGGCTGAAATCAGACGTTGCAGCAAATATTTTGCCAAGCAGCTTCAACCTCCCCCGAGCATTAGTCTTGGATAACCTGTTGTCTGAGAGCTCAACACTGAAAAAAGGGGGTTGGGGCTTATTCCATGGGAAATACTCAGCAGAGGCGGGCTGCAGCCCACCTCTGCTGAATGCAATTCACGGGGGCTTTTTCAGCCCTATTTCTTTTCTGCCACCCAGGCGTATTTAAAATCAAAGAACGAAAGCGGAGAACGATGTACATCCTTGACATAGGATTTTTGCACCCAGGTGTCTACATAGAAGTAAATGGGCATGATCGGCATTTCATCCGTCAGAATCTTCTCAGCCTTGTGCAAGGCTTCCATTCGGACCTTTTGGTCCCCACTCTTCTTGGCGGTGTCAATCAGGCTGTCGTACTCCTTGTTTCCCCAACCAGTTTGGTTCTGGTCCCCGCCGGTGACAAACATATCCATAAAGGTCATCGGGTCAATGTAGTCCCCGACCCAACCCGCACGGGAAATATCATACTGCAGTTTTTCCTGTGAGTTAAGGTAAACTTTCCATTCTTCCTGGCGCAGCTTCACTGTTATACCCAGGTTTTGTTTCCACATATCCTGAATTGCCTCAGCAATTTTCTGGTGCCCGGAACTAGTATTGTAAAGCAGTGTCACCTCCGGGAAATCCTTACCGTCTGGATAACCTGCGTCTGCAAGCAGCTTCTTGGCTTCAGTAAGATCATTGTCCTTGTAATAGTCCCCTCCTACTTGACGGAAGCCCTTGCCGGCTTCCGCATCCGGAATACCACCGGGAACAAAGGCCAGGGCAGGAGTCTGACCGCCCTTGATCACTTTGTCGATTAGGGTCTTCCGATCGATGACCAGAGATAAGGCTTTGCGAACCTTGGCATTGTCAAAAGGTTTTTTCGTGACATTAAATCGATAGAAATAGGTGGCGAGGGAAGGAGAACTTAACAGTATCTTGTTTTGCCGCATACGATCAATGTCTTCCAGCGGCACAGTCGCGGTACCGTCCAAGGTTCCCTGCTCAAAAGCATTGAGGTCAGACTTTATGTCCTCAATCAAGGGAAAAGTGATCTGACTGAGTTTAACACTTTTGGCATCCCAATAGTTGTCATTCTTGACCACCACAAGTTTGTCTTTATGTGACCAACTTAGCATTTTAAACGGTCCATTGCTGATATACGTTTCCGGTTTCAAGGCCCAGTCTTTGGCGTTTTGATCCACGACTTTCTTATTTACCGGGAAGTAGGTTGGGTAGGCCGTAAGGGACAGAAAATAAGGGGTTGGAGACTCCATTGTAACTTCCAGTGTCTTGGGATCAAGTACTTTAATGCCCAGATCTTCTGCCTTGGCCTCCTTAGTATTAAACTGCTTGCCATTTTTAATATAATAAAGTTGATAGGCATAAGTAGAACCATTGGCCGGGTCAAGGCCGCGAATCCAGGCATACTTGAAGTCCTCCGCGGTGATAGGGTCACCATTACTCCATTTAGAATCGCGCAGGTGAAAAGTGTACTTTAAGCCATCACTGCTCACATCCCACTTCTCTGCAATTCCAGCCTGGGGCACATTATCTTTGTCCAGTCTGGTCAAACCTTCAAACATTGCTAATTCAAGGATAAGCTCCGGAATTCCATCGGACATCTGGGGATCCAAAGTCTTTGGTTCCGCCTGGCCGCTCCAACTTAGTTTCTGTTCCGCGGCCGCCTTTTCCTGCGGCGGTTCCGTAGTTGGGGCGGACTTGCTGCAACCGGACAGGCCAACACTAAGAATAAGCAGAAGCGCAACCGCCAAAGTAAAGACCCTTTTCTTCGTAAACATTTTAGCCCTCCCTTTTTATTTACCATTTCCTCCGAAGGTTTATCTAATAGAAAACCGAACTAAGCGCATTGCCTTGTTATCAGAGCATTGTTGCACATAATTCGACATATCCGATATTAATTCCTTTTTCCTTTAACCAAATGTTCCTGGGCCCCCCCCCGAAAAAAAATCCGCCTCTGGCGGCGGGTCATGCTTTCAGCGTTTTACTGACTTTCTCCCCGTTATAGGTGTACTGTACAGGCTTGCCATCCATGATCGTCGCCAAATGTACCGTACGTCCCCAAAGGATATAAACACTGGGCAGTGTGCGCTCCAGGTACTGCACATCCAGGTCCAGTCCTTCGTGGCAGTGGCGCAGGAACATTTCCCCGTTTTTATTATAATCTCCGTCCTCTACCACGATATAGGGATATCCACAGTTGGTTAAACTCGATACCAGATTATTGCGGATGCGCTCACAGTTTTTGTCCACGATTTGCCAGGTGTTCCCGACCTTCTGGTAAACATAAAGATCCAACTCATCAATGAGGTCATCACTGAGATAGTTGCGGATAAAGGAGACATCGCTTTCCATCTCCCGCACCTCGAACATCTTTTGCTTTCCTTCCCCCCCTTTTAGACCAAGTATTTCCCGGTCTTCTTTCTTGGGTTCATCCCAGCGTTTTTCAATATGCTCCCAGATTTTATAGCCAAGATAGTAAGGATTCAGGGTGAGTCGCGAGGGCTGAATCACATTGGAGTGCATGATGGCAAATTCCATTGCTTCATCTGGAGTAAGGTCAATTTCACGCATTATTCTGGCATGCCAGTACGATGCCCAGCCTTCATTCATGATCTTTGTTTCCATTTGGGGGTAGAAATAGAGCATTTCTTCTCTGATTATGGAGATTATCTCCTTTTGCCAGTCCTCCAGAACCCGGCCATGATTGATCAAGTACTTAAGCAGATCTCTTTCAGGCTGGGGTTTCTCAGGCTGTTTAACCTCCTCTTCCCTGTTCAGGTTATCCAGGTCAAACAAATCATCATATGGGGTGGTGTGCTCGTGTTGAGTACGCTTGGCTTTTTTGTCCTGTTTGGGCGCTGCGATCTGAGCCCTGGGGTCTACGTGTTCCTGGATGGAAATTGCTGCGTCGATGATTTTTTCTACGGTCGCTCTGCCATGTTCAAATTCCATCTCGCGTATTCGCTGGGCGGAATTGGCCATGGTGTCCAGCATGAAGCGCGAGGTGTTGCGGAAGACTGCGTTGTTCTTGAAGAAATCGCAGTGGGCGAATACGTGTGCGATTACCAGCTTGTTCTGAATAAGACTGTTTCCTTCCAGCAGAAAGGCATAGCAGGGGTTTGAATTGATTACCAGTTCGTAGATCCGGCTAAGATTATAGTCGTACTGCATTTTCATGCGGTAGAAGGCTTTGCCGAAACTCCAGTGGGAAAAGCGGGTAGGCATGCCGTAGGCGCCAAAGGTGTAGATGATGTCGGCGGGACAAATTTCAAAGCGGGTGGGAAAGAAGTCCAGCCCAAAATTCTTTGCTACCACGGCTATCTTTTCCATTACTTCATCCAGTTTTTCCAGTTCGGTAGTCATGGTGTTTACCTCTCTTCAAGGATTTGCGTGACTACTCAGGGTCTCTAGGGTCTCTGGGGTCTCTAGGGTCTCTGGGGTCTGCTGGGGTCTCTAGTGTCTGCTGGGGTCGAATTGACTTTCCCCTTCGTTACGCAACTCCGATCGCCGGGCATACCAACCGCTCTCAACCTCACTCCCGCAAAAGTAGACCTAAATGGGGCGCGAGCACGTTGCTCCGTTCGGCTGCTCGCGGGGTATGCCATCGGCTCCTGCGTGATGTCTCCACTCCGGGGAAAGTCAATTCACCCGCTTGCTTCTCCTGATTCCCAGCAGTATGCTGCAGTGGTCCTGCGGACCATGTTCGCTTCCTCTCTTTGGGTGTCTCCTCGGGGACGGTTCTGGGACGGTTCTGGAACCGTCCCCAGACGCTGCGCTGGGAGTCCTACTGGGTCCTTCCCTGCCTTGTGTCACCAGAAAATCGGTTCGGGTGACTTACGGTGCTGGGTTGAGGGTTGAACCTCGAACTTCGAGGTTCAACCCTCGATTAGCTTCGCGGTTAGAATTTTACTGCTTTCGCTTTGTCCTTGCTGAAGAAGGTTGTCAGGGCTGTATAGACTTCATTTTTGTCCCTGATGGTTACTCCGCGGAATTTTTCGTTTTGGATGCGTTTGAAGGAGGTCATTAGGGTGCTGGTGTAATGGGTGCGGAGTATTTCTCCGTACCCGAAGATGTTGCAGTAATTGAGAAGTTCATTTACTAGCTTTACGCAGTTTTCGTTGTCTGAAGCGATGTTGTCCCCATCTGTGAAGTGGAAGGGATAGATGTTGTAGTCCACCGGGTTATAGTTTTCCTGGATTATATCGAGTGCGAGTTTGTAGACCGAGGAACAGCGGGTGCCGCCGCTTTCTCCTTTGGTGAAGAATTCGTTCTCTGTGACTTCTTTGGCCTCGGTGTGGTGGGCCAGGAAATGAAGGGTGACGTTGGTGTACTTGGTCCTGAGGAATTGAACCATCCAGAAGAAGAAGGTTCTGGCGATATACTTTTCAAAATTGCCCATGGACCCTGAGGTGTCCATCATTGCTATTACCACGGCGTTAGACTCGTAGCGCTGTTTGATCTCCCAGGTCTTGAACCGTAAATCCTCTGGTGTAATTTTGTAGAGGGGATCCTTTCCGGCCCTGGCGTTGCGCTTCATTGCCTCAACTATGGTTCGCTTCTTGTCAATGTTGGCCATTATCCCTTGTTTCCGCACGTCGTTAAACTCAATACCTTCATTGGTCAAAAGCGGGGTTTTCTTAGGATCGAGGTTTGGCAGTTCCAGATCGTGAAAGAGTACTTCAGCCAGTTGTTGGAAACTGACCTCTGCTTCATAGTAATCTTCTCCCGGGTCTTCCCCGGCCCCGGAGCCTTTGCCTGGACCGCTAGCCTGTTCCCTACCCAATACGTCGCCAACTTTGCTTTTACCGTTACCCTGCCCCGTGTGTTTTTGTTTGTTAAAATCATAGCGGAAATGATACTCCTGAAGGGATTTGATTGGTACCTTCACTGTTTTCTTTCCGTCGGAAAGGATTATACCTTCGTCACTGATAACCTCTCCGAGGTTTTTCTTTATGGCTTCCTTAACTTTTTCCTGGTGCCTTTCCTGGTCTATATACCCTTTTCGGTGCAGAGACCAGTCATCCCTGGATACCGTATAGTCCGACATCATGCCACCCCCATTACTGCGCGGTTAACGATTAAGCAGGGAGCCGATATATTTTAGAATTTCGTTAGCGCAAATCGGGCAGTAGCCGTGTTCTTGGATTAGCCGGGCGGTAACCTCGTTAACCCGCTTCAACTGTTCGGCATTAGGAGTCTTGACTGAAGTAGTAATTTTCACAACGTCCTTGAGGTCAGTAAACAACTTCTTCTCAATAGCTTCTTTCAAACGCTCATGGGAAGTATAACTAAAGGTTTTGCCCCTGCGGGCATAGGTGGAAATCCTGATCATGATTTCTTCCCTGAAAGACTTCTTGGCGTTGTCGGTTACCCCTATTTGTTCCTCGATTGATCGCATCAGCTTTTCGTCAGGTTCCAGTTCTTCATCGGTTATGGGGTCTTTAACTTTGATTCCGTTACAGTAAGCCTCTACGTTGTCCAGGTAGTTATTGAGCAGCGTTTTAGCCGACTCTTCGTAAGCATAGACAAAGGCCTTTTGGACTTCCTTTTTGGCAATCTCGTCATATTCCTTGCGGGCTTCGGCGATGAAGTTGAGCAGGCGGTCACGCTCCTCCTTGGTAATAGACGAATGCTGGTCCAACCCGTCCTTTAAAGCCCTGAGTACATCAAGGGCATTGATGCACTTGGTTTTATCCTTGATCAAGGCACTGGAAATCCTGTTGATAACATACCTGGGGTCAACTCCGCTCATACCCTCATCCAAAGTTGCTCCCTCAGCCAGGAGTTCAGTCAGATCCTTCTGTTTAAAGCCCTCCACATCGGCCCCATCATAAAGCTTGAGTTTTTTGGCAAGATCCATTCCCTGTTTCTTGGACTCCTTAAGTCTGGAAAGAATGCTGAAAATAGAAGCCGTGTAAAGTGCATGTGGTGCAATATGCACCTCTTTCATGTCACTTTGTTTTATCAGCTTCTCATAAATCTTAACTTCTTCGCTAGCTTTAAGATTGTAGGGCACCGGAAGCACAATAATCCTGGACTGCAAGGCTTCGTTTTTCTTGTTGGCAATGAAGGCCCGATACTCGTTTTCGTTGGTGTGAGCCACTACCAGCTCGTCAGCCGAAATCAAGGCGAACCTACCGGCCTTGAAATTTCCTTCCTGGGAAAGACTAAGCAAATTCCAAAGAAACTTCTCGTCACATTTCAGCATCTCTTGAAATTCCATCAGACCCCTGTTCGCTTTATTTAGTTCCCCATCGAACCGGTAAGCCCTCGGGTCTGATTCAGAACCATATTCAGTTATCGTGGAAAAATCAATGCTGCCCGTCAAATCAGCTATATCCTGGGACTTGGGGTCAGAGGGAGTAAAAGTTCCTACTCCTACCCGATCCTCCTCAGAAAATGTCACACGCCTGACTTTGACCTCTTCAATCTGCCCATGGTATTTATCCTGAACCATAAGCCTGCAGAACGGGCAGAGATTCCCCTCGATTTTTACGCCGAATTTGTCTTCGAATTCAGGCCGCAGGTCTCTTGGTATCAAGTGCAGCGGCTCTTCCTGCATCGGGCAGTCAGCGATGGCGTACAAGGCCCCATCTTCCTCGCGGGTATAGCGCTCAAGTCCCTTCTTGAGCATTGTGACGATGGTTGACTTCCCTCCGCTAACCGGACCCATGAGAAGAAGTATCCGCTTTCGCACATCCAAACGGCGGGCAGCCGAATGGAAATACTCCTCAACCAGCCTCTCTAGGCATTGATCCAGGCCGAATATTTCGGGTGCAAAAAACTTATACCTTTTGTACCCGTCCCTCTCCTCTACCCCGTCAGCTATAATCATATTGTAAATCCGGGCATGGGCATGGATCGCCAAGGTTGGGCATTTTTCTACCATCTCCAGGTACTGGGCAAAGGTCCCTTCCCAGGTCAGCTTTTCCTCTGCTTTACGATAGTCCTGGAGTCGCTTGACCAGATCCATAAATTACACCCCTTTCATGCTGCCGTTTCCCTGAGCAACGTAGTACATTATATGCCGAAGGATTTCAGACAATTGTCAAGCTTCTGTTGGTAAATTTAGTTAATCAGGCCAGGTGAACGGCTACTTGTCTTCCAATGCGTACTCCCTCTGCAGTTCTTCCCGAGCTTCAGCCATCAGGCCCGGATCCGCGTCCAAAACAAGTTTCTGAGCCAAGTGCCCTAACTGTGCTGTTCCTTCCGGCTGCGCCTGTGCCTTCAGCAAAGTGCGGTAATCTTCAAGACTGAGCAGTACCACCTCAACTTCATTCATCCGAGTGATAAACAACGGGTGCTTCCTGACCAAATCTAAATATTCTGAAAGTTTTCTTGCCAGCTTGGTAGCTGAGATTAGCTGGCTCGGGGTAAGTGTAACCGGGTCATTCAACAAAATCACCATCCTTACTTATTATTATACATATCTTTCTGTGTATCTTCAAGAGTCCCCTATTGGCCTTATGCTCTACTGACTAAAAACTTCGGTGAACAGACGGAACCGCCTGGATAACCAGGCGGTTCCGTTAGCCTTGCCTCATTTTCTCCTTCTCACACTTTTTCTAGATCCCAGGGGTCGTAGGCAAATTCCCCACGCAGCATATCGAGTTTGATAACGATAAAGTCGCCCATATCATCTCGGTCTAAGCGAGTGACAGTACCCAGCCTACAATTGGCTGTCATTACCCGATCCCCAACATAGAGCCTTGCCTTGCGCATTTGTGACATTGTTTAAGCCTCCCCTCGTGTGAGCTTTCAGCAAGATGCCTACTACAGTTCTATGAGGAAACAATGGGAAAAGTAGAGCATGTGAAAGTTATTTTTAGTGCAATAGTTGTTAAAAATTTTTATGACATCTTACCTGCCTTTATTATACCAAAAAGCTGCGAAATTATCTATAATTAACTCAAAAATTTTAAATATTTTCTTTTCTCAGAAATAGGCGTGCTTTTTCCAGTGCACTCAGGTTATTGGCGTATTCACACAGCTGATCTGCTTCCAGCAGGCCAACCCACCGGATGTCCAACACCTCGCCAGGCTGAGGTATGATTTGGTCGTTTAAGGCCCGCACCAAAAAATAGTCCACAGATTTGTCAATCGTGCCGCGTTTATCATCCTGATACTGATAATTCACGCTGAGCAGGGTCTCCACGATTTCCCCTCGAACCCCGGTTTCCTCCGCTATTTCTCGCAAGGCCGCGGTTACACTGTCTTCCCCTGGCTCAAGTTTCCCTTTGGGCAGGGTCCATTTCCCATAACGATCCTTGATTAATACAATCTCTGCTCTGTCAGTCCTGCGGCGAAAGACTACCCCTCCAGCCGCCCTTTCTTCAATCATTATATTCACCACCAGGTTTTACTTCCTGCCTAGCTTATCACATACAAATGTTTGCAAGCAAGCAGTCCTTATCATATTAGCCTTCGGGCAGAAGATCAATCAGGAATTCTAGAATCTCCGTAAGTCTGGTCTTGGCAAAGAGGTCGGAATTGTCTATTTCGTAGGCTTTCCAGTAGAAACTCATCGCATCGGCGAAACGTCCATGGTACTCATCAATAACCCCCAGGGCCAAAAAAGCCTCACGATCCTGCGGATACTCGCGTGTCCTGTCCAAATAGTGTTTGTAGTTTTGTTCATCCTCCAGATAACTCTGGTCAAAGAAGCGGCTCCCGATCTGTACCTGACAGTTATTGCCTGTACCGGGAGCAGCAACTTCAAAGGGGCAGTCCGCTTTAGCCAAAATCCCATGCTGTTTAAGTTCCAGACGAAAATAACGACAGAAGGAACAACGCCCATCGAACCCCAGCCCGCGAAGAAGCAGAACATCGTCGTCATATTCAATCACCGCACTGGTGTTGACCTTGTTCCCGGCAGTCCTGAAACAGAACTTCGCGGCGCCGGCCTGCAATTCGTCCTGTGGTATCACCTGGACCCGGCAGGTGGTTCCATAGTCCTTGGCCATACCTTGCGACCCCCTCCCCAGTCATCACTAACATCTTATGGTTAGGAGGTCAGATTGATACTATTTTGCGGGCATCAGCGCAGATGTCTGGTCAGCTTTTCCAGTCGCTCTACAGCTTCAAAGGCCTCAGCAATCTCCGGGTTCACTTTCAATACCCCACGGTAAGTGAGCAGGGCCTGCAGCCTGAGGTCCAGAGCCTCCTGGGTTTGCGCCTGGGAAAGCAGCAGTTCGATATCATCAGGCCGCACGGCTTGGGCCCGGCGGTAGCACGCCAGTGCCTCTTCGTTTTGGTTCAGTCTGCGGTAAATATCCCCCAAGGCCTGAAGGAGGTCCGGATTTCCCGGCCGCTGCCCTAAAGCCTGCTGGAGAGCGATTAGAGCCTGTTCACCCTCCCCTGTTCGCAAAGACTTCCCCGCTTCTTCCAAAGCCCTCTCTATTACCGGGTCCCTTTCCTCCTCGGCCAAAGGAACCACCGGCAGCCCTGGGATCAGATAATCGTCTGGGCTTAGTTTGCGGGTTCCGAAGATTGCTATTTCCTCCGAAGGAATAAATGGTTTTACCCCAGGGTATACCTCTTCCTCCAACTCCCCCGGCTTGATCTTCCGACCTACCACAAAGGCTGCCAACAGCACCGCCACAACCCCAGCAAAGATTAACAACTTAAGCATCCATCCCACCACCCTTACTTTAGGTTAACGCTTAAGCCTAGCGTAAAGCAGCTAGTGAAAAATGTCCAGTCTCTACTACAACTCCGATATAATCCTCCCCAAGGCATTGATGGCCTTTGTCAGCTCATCCAGCTTCCTCTCCACCCGCACCAGTAGGTAAACAGACACCGCGATCGGAAAGCCAACATTGCCCACCTGGGATAATATCTCCGTCATTCTCTCCACCTCCTAGAATTGCCCTGCGGGGGTCAGGCCCTTTTTGAGCAATTGTTCAATTAGAGTCTGACCCCCCAATATTGTTGAGAAGGGACCCTCCTGAGGAGGGTCCCTGGAAGCAAACTATAGTACCGCAAGATCTGCGGTGTCGCGGCTGGTGATGCGGGCGCTCACGATTGCTGTGAAGGCCCCGCCAGCGGGCAGAAAGTAGTTTCCGCTCAGGATGTTCTGCATAGCTGTCTTAACTTCTGCTGCTGTCAAAGTATCCTTGGGGTCAGGCAAGGCTACAGTTACATTCTTGCCGGCTGCGTTCTGAAAGATCATTTCCAGGCGTTTGGTTAACATTTTCTCACCTCCTTTAACTCAGTTACGGCTGGGTTAGACCAGGCTGTTGGCCAGATCCACATTGTTCAGCCTCAGGGTTCCCGTCACCGGGAAGGACTGGAGTCCGGCCAAAACCGTGCTCAAGTCATAGACTTGTTGGTCCGTAAGAGCGGAGTTAAGGTTGGCGAAAATCCGTTTTCTGATTACCGGACGGCCGGCGGTATCGGTACCTACCTGCAGGCTGATTTGCAGGACCGAGTCAAGCGGCTTTGCTACTACTGCCATGCTGTACACCTCCTTTCGCTTGGGATGGTTTTAGTGTACAGCCCGGGAGGAGAAAAGAAAAAAGCTGGGAAGCAGGGTTCCCAGCGTTGATTTAAGAGGCAGTAAACGATCCGGCCCAGAGTTTATGAAGATCTTCCTTTAGTTGCCTTATGCCTAGTCCGCCGACTTGAGAGTAACTCTTAATACTTCATTTTGCTTAATATTATCTTGACCCTTTTCTATTGTTGACGAAGATGGTGTACCGAATCCTGTCCCTAAAAGCATCTTTGCCAAGCTCTCACTGACACGTTTTAAGGATATACCCGAATACGAATAACCTTCTCCCTTTCGGGATTTTGACAGACAGAAAAAGGCAGGATGCCTTCAGACATCCTGCTTTATTTGGTTTAGCTTCTGCTCTAGTGGGTGGAGCCACAACTAAAGATTTCTAAACCAACTTTATTATACTGAATAATTGTGGAATTTCCAATCCATCTACCCTTTATATTCGCAGTTCATACGTGATTTTAAGGGGTAACTATTTTCTTTCCATTTTTTCGTAGCCCTATTTTGTATTTTAGCTAATAAAAAAAAGCGTGCCCAAGTCGGGTACACGCTCTTACTCCTTTATCTGCCATTTTAGCTAAAGCTGGGCTTTTTGCTTTCTCCTGAACAAATTCCGCAATGTCAATCCACATTAAGCATCATCTTAACGACTGCTCTTAAAACTGGCACTGCCTAAAATCTGGCTGCCATATCTGGCGGTAGCGGTATAATAAGTGTCAAAATCAACCGGATAAAGCTTTGTATCAAAATCCAGGCTGTAGTGTGGCTTCTTCAACCCGCGTTCTTCCCAGTCGAGGGTGCCAGCGGTTACACTAAAGAAATACTCTACGGGCTTGCCGTTACTTACTCCGGTAATAACTAAATCCACCCCTCTTTTAACGCTATCATAGGTACCATCACTTATAACATGAAATTTAATCGGCATGACCATTCCGCCACGGACATTAACATCAGGCTTCTCCAACGGAGGATCCCAGATGATGGAACCCCGGCCTATACTTAGAGGATGTTCCACGGCGTTGAAGACGAAGGTTACCGATGTTGACTGGCCCTGATATTCATTCCCGCTTTCACGAGGAAAACCCACTGTAAAGTTATATATCTCTTTGGCGGATGAACCAAGAACACCCAAAGCTACGCCTTGTAAATCTCTTAGTTTACCGGCGTACCTTACTTTTCCGTTTGGGTCAGAAATGGTTAGATCCAATACATTGAACATTAGGTCGCCATGTTCCACAGTGGCTTTTACTTCGTAGGAAAAATCATACTGCCCGGTATTGCTTATGGTCAAGGGTGTGCTGATCGTATCCCCTGGGGCCATATTGGACGACTGTAAGAAACTGCTGGGAGGGTCGGTGGATATGCCAAACTGGGTACCGGCGGTTTCAACCGCAAAAGCGATACCCGCAGGGGTTCTCGGGATAAGAAAATATATGGCAAGGACCAGTGCCAGCACCGCAAGTCCATAATTGGCATATTTAAGCAGCAGAAAAATCTTACTCGAATGACTAATCACGTTATTCACCTATTCAAATGTATTTCTCGATAACCTTCGTTTAAGGCCGCGGAACGTGAATTTCCGCGGCCTTAATGTATTTCCCATAGCGCCCTTCAGCTTTTTAATTTTGGGTAGCGTAAACTCTAAATTGCACCTTAATGTTCTTACCCTGGTAATCGTTGTCATCCCCTGGCGGATCGGTTGGCATACTTGCTTGAAAATTTAGAGTTTGCTTGTGTATTCGGCTCATTGCAAAAGGCGTTGCAAATTGATGAACATTTCCGTTTGTAAGGTCAGACAGATACCCTTGCCATCTATATACACCTACCGGGTCTAACGGACCCCAAACCTTAATATAAATGGCATTCTTGAGAATGGTATCATCAACACCATTTTCCGGTGTTGGATCTTCTACGACCGCATCTAAGCCAATTAACTTAATAGGAATACTTGGTTGTAGGGTGGACCCATTATAAACATCAAGAACCTTAATTCCACTCTGTTTACCTGGATACCAATACCCATCTTCTTTTGTTCCCGGAGTACTATAGCCATCTTGAGCTGCGCCATCAGTCTCATTGTCGAAGTAAAACAGCGGTCCGGGAGCAGGGTCAGTATCATCCCTATCAGCAGACAAATATATCTTTCCTGTAGCCACTGTATTGTTGATGTTTGATGCCTGACTGGTAAAGCCAGCAATAGTTGCTGTGCCTATTAGTGAACTTGCAAGAGCAACTAATAATACTGACGTTAGAATTTTTTTATTCATCATACTCCCCTTTTAGAATTACGGGGTTACAGCATCTAAAGCAATGGAAAATGATCCAGTTTTGCCTTGGAAATCATTATTGTCAGCCCTGTCTGGGAATGAATATTCAACAGTAAGATTTTCACTTCCTGTTAAAGCAGCGAGAGGTCGATAATCACTAACACCACTTGCATCAAAAACTATTGGAGTACCAGTCGAATCTTTAACGGTAATAATGACAGCTGGAGCAACCCCAGTGAGGAATCCGGTATCACCAGTTTTTGTTAATGTCATTTTGTAGCGGAGCGCCAAGGTACCATTATTGCTTACTGCAAAGGTATCAGTACCTGTTGCACCGGGAATCATACCAGTTACGTTAAAGCTATTAGTCGTTGTTACCCCATCTGCCAAGAGATTAATGCTACCTGAAGTAAAACTGTTATTTGAATTTGATGCTGAGCTTGTAAACGCTGCAAATGTGGCTCCACCCACTAAAGCGGCAACTAAGGCGATCATCATAAAGCTTAATAATAAACGTTTTTTCACTAAAAACTCTCCTCCAAAAATTTAATAGATTTTTCCAAGCCTTGCTGAAGGGCGCTTAGAAAATCAAATGGAACTGATCACATCCCCTATATCATCACTCCCTCCCATTTTCCTACTAGGCCTGTATAAACACTACCCTAAGGCAGTTGCCTGTAAATCTTAGCGTTTTTCCCTGACCAGAGCTTTGGCCGGAATTCTCATGGACAAAAAATCTCCATTTACATTTATGGTTAGATAACCCTCATAAAGACCTGGCGGGCTGTTCGCCTTCAATTTGACATCCAAAGAATAAGGGCTGGTAGCTTCCGACTTATTGCCTCCGCCAGCAGAACCATAAACTGCAGAATAAACTGTAGTGTAAACTGTATTTTCAGGGAGCAAAGTCAAACTCCCCTCTTTGTCCTCAAAAAGTTCTTTGATCTTTCCTTCCACTTTCCAACAAACCTTAATTGGGCTGCCGGCGATATTTTTAAGCGCTAGTACCTCCGGGAAGCTCCTTGATTCTCCCGCTTGAACCTCACCGAAGTTCAACATGATTTCTCTTTTATCGTTATACGATGCAACCCGAGGGGTTACCTCCCTGGTATTGCCTTTGCCTGGGAAAGTGGCTTGGACCTTGCCCGGAGCAATATATAAGTAATTCTTAATGCTGTCCGTATTAAAGATATTGCCCTGGTTTTGAGCACCCGCATGAAAGTAAGCCTCCGTTTGCGGAACAGTAGCACTAAAGATGGCCAGCAAGCCTGACATTATCATAATAATCCAACCCATGGGGAAGCTTCTTTTAGTCATTTGCTTTTTCCACTTCACAAATTCCCTCTCCTAATCATGCAAAGGTATAAAGTTAGTCAAATACCTTACTCCTTTGCCGCTGGCTCTGGTACAATCTCTCGCTTCCGCTTTTCCACTTCTTCCGTCAAAACCTTGGCTATTCTCCTGAATTCTCCGACTATGATGAGAATTCCCGGGATCACTACCAATAGCACTATTCCCTGTTTGGTCTTGGCAAACTCAACCACCCTGCCCAAGTACGGAATATGCCATTTCTGCTGACCGATTATGTTGGCAGCCGGCACTGGCTTACTGTCAGCTGTATTATTGGCATCTCCCTTGGTGCGATAGCTGATCTGGTCACCGTTCTGTAAAACCTCAGCAATCCTGTGAGTAACAACTTTCTTTTGATCCTGGGGGTCCTTAAAGGTTATGACCTCACCTTTGTTATATTGGGTTTTCTTTTTCGCATCCACAACAACAACATCGCCGGCATTAAACTCCGGGCTCATACTGCCACTAAGGACTACCATCAACTGGTAGCTGGCCAGCTTGGATGAACCATCTTGTGAAAACTTGCTGGAAACGGTAAAGAAAACGAGAATAACCATCATGACCAGTAAGAGAGTGAATATGATATTGCCTGTCCACTTTAAAGCCTTTTTCATTTCTCAACCTCCCCAGAACTCAGTGCTAAAAAATTGATGCAAAGGTCCTCACACAAAAACAAAAAGACCCAGCTTGTAATAACTACAATTTGGGTCGGTCGCACCACTGACTCCTTACATCCCAGGTGCCCGATTAGGGATGTAGATCATCGTCACCCATTTAATTTTTAAAAAGATATCTGTCCCTCTCTTTTTCCAATTTAGCAAGCCTATTCTTATAGGGTCTGAGATGATTTTTAACATTCAATTATTTTTTCTGGAAACAGTTTTTATTCTACCCTTGCCAACAAAACATTGTCTACTTAAAACTTTCGAAATTTTTCGACACAATCTTCGAAGTTTATACCAAGTCTTCACAAGCCTTACTCAATACTTTTTCTTCGATGCGACATAAGTTCCTGATTTTTGGGGGCCTTGCGGGGAATCCTACTTATCAATAATTAGAAATCCGTACTTCGAGAGTTAAACTCATTCGTTAGCAAATTTGAATTTTTTGTCGGAAAACTTATATATTCATAAACTAAGTCAGCCTAGGAAATACTTATATCGGAGGTGATACTTGATGTCAATGCCCAGCTTAAAGTGCAGCGTAGACACTTGCCATTTTTGGGGCAGCGGAAACCACTGCACTGCAGATGGAATCGAAGTCAACAACCAAACCGGCCGCGCCCACACTTCGGACGACACCATTTGCAAGACCTTTAAACCCGGCAAATAACAAAATTCCTTACCAAGGGTTGCTCATTGAGCAACCTCTTTTTTATTTTTCTTCCGTGTATGACAAAAGTATCACACAAAATACATATTTAGAGCCGCCGGAAATATCCAGCGGCTCAGTTCTTTATTTAATATTTGGCCAGGTATTCATCCAGTTCCCATTGGTGAACCCTGATGCGGAAGGAATCCCATTCCGCAGTCTTAGCCTCAACAAAGCGCTCAAAGATATGATCTCCCAGTGCAGCGCGGATGACCGGATCCTTCTTAAGTTCTGCCAAGGCGTCAATCAGGGTGGCGGGCAGGCTGGCAATGCCATATTCTGCACGTGTAGCATCATCCATTGCATAAATGTTTTGGTCAACGGAAGGAGGCGGGGTCATCTTGTTCTTAATCCCATCCAGACCTGCAGCCAGCTGAACTGCAAGTGCCAAGTAAGGATTTGCAGAAGGATCAGGACTGCGCAGTTCCACCCGGGTGGACAGGCCGCGTTTGGCCGGAATCCTGATTAACGGGCTGCGGTTGCGGGCGGACCAGGCGATATAGCAGGGCGCTTCATAACCTGGAACCAGACGCTTAAAGGAGTTAACTGTGGGATTGGTGATCACCGCAAAGGAGCTTGCGTGGTTCATTAGACCCGCAATATACTGATAGGCTTCCTGCGAAAGCTCCAGGGAACCGCTGGGGTCATAAAAAGCATTTTTGCCGTTCTTGACCAGGGATTGGTTGGTATGCATGCCGGATCCGTTTATACCAAAGATCGGCTTAGGCATGAACGTTGCATGCAGACCGTGCCGTTGAGCGATAGTACGCACCACAAACTTGAAGGTGACTATGTTATCAGCCGCGGTCAAGGCGTCAGCGTATTTGAAGTCAATTTCATGCTGACCAGGGGCAACTTCATGATGTGAAGCCTCAATTTCAAAACCCATTTGTTCCAAAGTCATCACCATGTCCCGCCGGGCATTTTCGCCCAGGTCCACCGGGGCCATGTCAAAATACCCAGCTTGGTCATGGGTAGTGGTGGTAGGACGTCCCTGATCATCGGTGAGAAATAAGAAGAATTCACATTCCGGCCCTACATTCATGGTATAGCCCATCGCGGCAGCCTCTGCCAGCACGCGTTTCAGAGCATTTCGCGGATCCCCGGAAAAAGGAGTTTGGTCGGGATTATACACATCACAGATCAGGCGGGCAACCGCTCCGTCCTTCGGCCTCCAAGGGAATACCACAAAGGTATTCGGGTCTGGCCTTAAGTACATATCTGACTCTTCAATCCGCACAAACCCTTCAATGGAGGAACCGTCAAACATCATCTCCCCGTCCAAGGCCTTCTCCAACTGTTCAACAGTAATTGCCACATTTTTCATAACCCCGAAAATGTCGGTAAACTGCAGGCGGACAAACTTCACATCGAATTCCTTGGCTTTTTCAAGTACTTCAGCCTTCGTCATTGTCATATTAATCTCCCTTCCTTACCCATAAAAAAAGGCGAACCCAAATAAGTCGTTAAAGAGACCTATCCAGACGCCATTGTCCCATTTACCTATTCTCGCTTTCAGCTACCTCCATTATATGAAGGATACAACTATTTGACAATAGGCCCGGCCCATCCTATGCGAATTATGAGACTAATACTCAATTCCCTTACGGGCATTTATCCCAAGCTGATAAGGATGCTTAATCTCTACCATTTCGGTCACCAGTTGGGCGGCGTCTACAATTTGCGTTGGAGCATTGCGGCCTGTCAAAATCAGCTCAACCTGCTCAGGTTTCTTGCTCAAAAAGGCAAGAACCTCATCAACCGTCAACAGCTCAAACCACAGTGCATTGTTGATCTCATCCAAAATAATGATATCCCATTCTCTGGAGAGCATTAGTTCCTGTGCACGTTCCAGCGCCCTTCGGGCCTCCACTATATCCTCAGGTTTTGCTTCTCCCTGCTTGACCCATCCGGGCAGCCCAAAGTGTTCAAGGCGGCATTCTGGCTCAAGCCGCTTAAAGCTGACCAGTTCCCCGTAATAGGAACTTCCCTTCATAAATTGAATGATATAGACATGAAAGCCGTGACCAACTGCACGCAAGGCCAGACCAAAGGCTGCTGTGGACTTCCCCTTGCTGTTTCCGGTATAAACTTGTACCAATCCCTTTTCCAGTTTTGGTCTCATGCTATTGTTCCTCTCCTACCCTATTTCATACCTTAAGAATCTAAATCAGGGTGCCAATAACCCACCTGGGGGTGTTCCCGTACTTCCAGGAATCTTTGCAGCAGACCGTGGCTGCTCTTAAAGGGGAAGCTGAAGAACAACTTAAACCCCCGCAGGCGTTCATCCTCTGGGCGAATTTCCACCTTGTCCGGATAAAAGTAATAGCGGGAGCCGGAATCGCGCCAAGCAACATCCAGCGCACCCAGCCTCAACTTGACTTTGCCCCATTCCAAGACGGAAATTCCGATGATCAGAGCCTTAGCCTGTACCAAGTCCTCCATCTCCAATTCGAGCGTAGATCCTAGCGCCTGCAGCTGAGTTAGGTGTTCCAACAGAAATCTGCAGGGCAAGCTAATCTCTTCCAATACGCGTCGTTCACTGGCGGCGGTCTGTTGAATTTGCTCAAGCAGATACCGTTCCGGGCTTTGCTCCGGCAGCAGTTTAAGCTTGTTATCTAAAAAGTAGTAAAGGTCTTCGAAAATTTCCAGGGCCAGGCCATCCTGCCTTTCACCCATCTTCATCCCACCTAAGCTAAATTCGTCTTAAGTTTAGCAAAAATAGCCAATATTAGCAATGAGCTTTCCTGTCCCTTATGGGCTTTGCTGTCGAATTTCCCTAGCTAAAAGCCGCGTTTCCGCGGCTTTTCGACTTATGTATATATGAGAAAAAATCTCTGCACTTTTGTGGATAAATTCAAGAAAACTTTCACGAACTATCAGAAAATTTGCACTTAGCCCTGATAGATTGGGCATATTTCGCGTTTAACGGTTATCCACATTTTCTCTCAGTCTATGTGGATAACATTATCTGTCGGTTTCGACAACAGTCTCTATCTCGACAAACCGCTCTCTTCCCTGGCAAGTTCGGCTTCGCGCCTGACAATAATGCGAATATCTTCCTTATACCTATACCTTTCCCTGACAGCGGGGGAAAAATCCTTTCAGGTGTTCTACACGTACTTTCGCACCACGATCTCAGTATTATCAGCCAATTTCAGCCGGTACAATACATTTCTCTCCTTGTCTTCCATTTGGGCAAGTTTCTCTCGCAAAGTAAAAATAACCTGATCCTTTACCTGCAATTGACGAATCAAATCATCTAACGACTTGGTCAGGCCTCCTAAATCAGGTGAACCGGCAGTTCCAAGCTCATTAGATTCAAATTTGGCTAAATATCTATACGTCTTTGGGGAGCGCCTGCTTCCACCCTCAAGAATCTCTAACTTTCCCTGTTCAACCATATCTACAAGCGCCTTATAAATCGTAACCAGGGATAACTTGGTTTCCCTTTTTAAATCGTCTAATCTTACCTGAACCTGCGAGCTGCCCCGCAAAGCAGTTTCTTTTGCAAAAAAGTCCTCAACCTTTCGCAAGGTATTTTCTTTAACTGTTGACAAGTTTAACCCCCCTTAATTTAACCCCTCTTTTTCCTATAGTACCCTAATTAACAGCAAGAATAAAGTATGAATATTTAAGAATCAAAGGTTTTTTAGTTTCAATTCCTTGGCCCAAGTTTAATTTTCACAACACGGTTTTCATCATCCAGATATACCACCGCTTTAAAACTCTCATGCGGCCACAAACGCAAATCGGAGTACTTTATTCTCCACAGCTCCCCCTCCCGGGCAACCTCTACATAGGGATACCGCGCCGTCCCCAGAAAACTGTCTATTACAGGCTGTTGGTTTACGGCAAGTGCCAGGGGATGATGCAAATTCTTGTCAACCTTGACAAGCTTCCGGATCTGACCAGAAATATTCAAGCTTCCCACCTGGTAGTAATCACCCCTGTCCACAATCAGAACCAGGCGCCCAAGCGGATCACCCGGAACAAGGCTATACACCGGGAACTGCTGACCTGAGAGAATATGGTCAACCCTGGCATGATATCCCCAACGTCCGGCGGCATACATTAGGACGAGGATGAAAGCGGTGCGCAGGGCATTTTTTCGTGCCCTGGCCAGATAAAAAAAACAGCCCGTCCCCAAGATCACGAGGATGGGCAAGTCAAAGCTATATAAGATATCCAGAGCCAAAGGTCGTGTCACAAAAGGATAAAGCGCCCAGGTGCCATAGGTGGTTAAACTGTCGAAGAGAACGTGAAGCAGCAGCGCTAAACCTGTCCAAGTCAGGAGCCTGGTGCGGGAAACCCTTGGGTCAAGCTCACCCAGTGCCAGGGTCAGGAGCCCTGCTGTAACGGCTAAGCCCAGCAAGGAATGGCTGAAACCCCGATGATACACCAATTGGGCCTGAGGATTGAATAGCCCGGGCAGCAAGTCCAGGTCAGGCAGTTCGGAGCCCAGTACGGCAGCCAGGATGATCGTTGGCCGCTGAATTTTCGGGTGTTCCCTAAAACTCGATATGCTCAGACCCAGTAACGCATGTGTCAAGGTGTCCACATTTTTCACCTCTGCCGCTTGCAGTCCGGTTCATTCAATACCCTAATAGAAACATGATATTTGACAAGGAGGAAAATAGAACACCAGCCTGGCTATGTCCTCATTTAGGAAGAATGCGTGAAACCGCCATTTGATCCGGGCGGAAATGAGCGGTGAAACGCTGTTTGACCGTGTCCAAAGAGATATTTTTCAGGATCTGGGGGTATTCGAACATGGAAGTGCCAAGGAAGTGATAGTTTAAGAAATTGTTAGCGACAAATTCCAGGGAGTTGAAGCCTTTGATAAAGTGGCCAAGGAGCTTTCTTCTGGTCCTCTCCAGTGCGTCCTCGTTCAGGCCCTTTTGCCGAAGTTCCTCAAGGCAGGTTACGATTTCCTGCTTCAGCCGTTCTGGATCACGGGTTTCTCCTCCGACAATGGAGGCCCCATAACTCGTGTGAACCATAAATTCTGCGCTAAAATTTTCATCAATTAGGCCATTTTCATATAGTCTGTTATAGAGGTCAGACCCTTTGCCAAAAATCGCTTCCAAGAGGATCTCGGTACTAATTTCCCTCTGCAGCAGTGCCTCGCCCGCATGTCCGGGGTCTGGGGCGACATCCTTGAAGCCGAAATAGATGCTGGGGCGGGAAACTGCCAAGATTTGCTCCACCTCGGCCTGGAAAGGCTCCGGCTTTTCCAGCGGGTATTCTCGTTCAATCGGGGATTGATGAGAGTAGTTATGTTTAGCGAGGTTTGCCCCCACTCTGGCGAGAACCTCTTCAGGGTCCAAGTCTCCCGTTACGAAAACAGCCATGTTGCTCGGGTGATAAAAGGTTTTATAACACAGCAGCAGGGTCTCCGGCGTAATTTTTCGAATGCTTTCCACGCTGCCGGCAATGTCAATTCGTACAGGGTGCCGTTCGTAGAGGGCCCCAAGCAGATTGAAAAAGCCCCGCCAATGCGGATTGTCCTGGTACATGCGAATTTCCTGCTCAATAATTCCCTTTTCTTTCTCCACATTTTCCGCTGTGAAATAGGGCCGCTGCACAAAGTCCAAGAGCAGTTCCAAATTAGGATAGAAATTCTCAGTGGAAGAATACAGGTAGCTCGTAGTTGTCCAACTGGTAAAGGCATTGGTGTTTGCACCTAGCTTGGCAAATTCATCAAATATATTGCCGAATTCCTCTTCAAACAGCTTGTGTTCGAGGAAATGGGCAATGCCGTCCGGAACCTCGATCTCCTGCTCTTTTCTGGGCAGTATAAATTTATTGTCTATGCTGCCGTAGCGTGTGGAAAAGGTGGCATACTGCTTGGTAAAACCTGGTTTAGGCATAACAAACACCTGCAGGCCAGAGGGCAGTACCGCATGGTATACCGCTTCTCCCAGCCACTGGTTTTCAATAACTTGCTTATCCATCCAGACCAGCCCCTTCAAGATTAGTCAAGAAGTATACAGTGTCAAGCTTAATCCCTGCAGCCACCTGTACGATGTCCGCTTTATTCACCGCACTGATCTGCTCCATTAGCTCAGCGCTGTTGCGCACCTTTGAGTTGACGAGGCCGTCAAGGGCCATGTCGATCATCAGGTGGTAATTGTCGTTACTGGCCCGCAGTTGATGCAGCAGCGCCTTCTTGGTGTTTTCCAGTTCCAGGTCACTAATCTGTCCTGCCGCCATTTGTTCCACCTGTTCCATAATAATCCTTCGAGCTTTCTTGTAGTTCTGAAACTCAATGCCGGAGGCAACGAGCATAATTCCCTTGGTTTTTTCCAGCCGGGAGCTGGCATAATAGGCAAGGCTCTCCTTTTCCCGAACATTTTGAAACAGTTTGGAATGGGGGAACCCCCCTAAAATCCCATTATAGACCACTAGCGCCGGATAAAGACTGTCCGGATAGGCAAGATTGGTCCGATAGGCCAGACTAAGTTTTCCCTGGCTTACCTCCTGTTTTTCCACAACCTCTTTAACCTTTAGCGGCACTTTTCTGGTATCCACTGGATCAAGTGTGTACCCACCCGTACGGGAAAAGGAAAAAATCTTGTTCACGCTGGCATATACCTGGTCCGGGTTAATATCTCCCACCACAAATATGTCCATGGGAGCCTTGTCCCGGAGTTCCACATAATGACCGTACAAGGCGGTGGGGCTAATCTGGTCAAACTCCTCGATTTTCCCATAACGGGAAAGTCCGAAGCGTTCCCCTTTCCCCATTTCCTCAAGGCACCGCTCCATCGCATACTGCACTTTATCGTTAATTATTCCTTCAATGATCTGTTTCAGCTGATCCTTTTCCTGTCCAAGGAAATCAGGGGAAACCCCGCCTTGGGCAACCAAAGGATCAAGCAAGACGTCATGCAGGAGCTGCAGCCCTCGTTCCAGCAAACCCTCGTTCACCAGAGAATCCTTTACCAGCTCCAATTGAAACTCCATAATCTGGCGTTCGCCTTTCTTGATTACCTCGGCCTCGAAATCAGCCCCGTACATCTCCTCCAACTTTCTGTTAAGTTCCTTGGAGGTGGGACAATTCCGGGTTCCCCGCTTTAGCACCATGGGGAGCAGGGCATTAAGACTAGCCCCCTTATCAAGATTTTGCTGCCAAAAGATTTTTAACATCACGGTTTTAAACTTTGCGGTCGGCAGAACATACAGGTCCACCCCGTTGTCAAGACCATAATGGTGAAAAGCCACCGTCTTTGCCCCCTTGTAACAAAACGTTAATATATGACAACTTAGTTTATTCTTTCCCTAAGCAGTTTATCCTCTTTACCGCTCCCTCCTTTTGTAAAAAAGAGCCGTAACAGTCCCCACGCCGCAGGAATAAACTGGCAAGAGAATAATCCGACTAAGAACTTTGTCTCCGAATTAGATCCTTTATCCTCAGCATCCATGGTGCAGTTAGCGAAACCGCAGGATATTATCTGGTGACGACCAACCTTCTAGCCGTTCCCTCGGCGGATACGTCGGGAAAGGTGCTGAATCTCTTTTTCCAACAGGGGCATCTCCTTAAGTTCCAGCTCCCGAAATAGGTTTAGAGCTTGCCAGAGATTTTCCAGCGCCCTTTTTTCCTGGCCTATACCTTCGTAAAGTTGACCAAGCGAGCGGAATACCAGGCTCATCCCCTTTTTGCTTCCGCACTTGCGATACTCCTCCAGTGCCTCCAGGTAATACCTCTCTGCCTCGGTGCTGTTTCCCGCTATTTCTTGCAGAAACCCCAGGTTTTCCAGCATCTCCCCAGCCCTTTCCCAATTCCCGGCGGCTTGAAAGTATTCCAGTGCAGCCTTGAACTGCACCCCAGCCTCCTCAATGTCCTTACGCAGGAGGTACAGGCTTGCCAAGTTCTGCCGGCGATAACCTGCCGCTTCCGGGTGTTCCTTGACCAGATTCAAGGACTGAAGAAAAGACTCCTCGGCCTCGTCTAGCTGTCCCAAGGCTTGATACAACTTGCCCAGGGCAAACAGCACCAGGGCCACTTCTTCTGTTTCATTTATTTCCAACCAGAGCACCAAGGCCCGGCGATGAGAGTCAACGGCCCTCTCGAGATCACCCAGGTCATGATAGGTCAGACCCAGGTACTGTAGAGTAGACGCCGTGTTTCTCCAGTCCTCAAGAGCCATAAATACCAAAGCGCCCGCCTGAAGATGTACGGCCGACTCCTCCAGGAACCCCTGGCGCCTGCAAAGCTCCCCTATCATGACCAGAATCTCGGCTTGACCGTGTTTTTCGCCCAAACGTCGACACAGTTCTAAAGCCTCATTATATGCGGCAAATGCTTTTTCCCAACCGGAAGAACTGCAGTATACAGCCCCAAGATCACACAAAAGCATTGCCTTGCGCAGTTCATCCCCCAGTCCAGCAAAAACTGCGATCGATTCCAGAAACAAGTCTTCCGCAACTGCACTGTCCTCCAGGCAATACGCCACACTGGCTAACCCCGCAAGGGCTTCCGCCTGACCGCGCAGGTTCTCGATCTTCCGGGCCAATTCCAGGGACTCAGACAGGGCCTTTCTGGCCTCCTCGTATTCACCCAGATGATTTTTGGCGTTACCCAGCATCCTCAGACTGAAAGCTAACAGTTCAGCTTGTGCCATTTCCCTGCCCATATTTGCCGCTTCCCCAAAGGATTCAACGGCCTCTGCATATCTCTCCTCTTCGAGAGACTTGGCCCCAGCCGTCATGAGTTCAGTCCACTTGATTATTTCACTGGCATCTGCCATGATTTTCCCCTCGCTCCCCCTGACACCCGCCTTTTCTGTCACCAATCCTGTTTATAATATGCTGTGTTAAAGCGAATGGAGAAAGAGCTCGAATAATGGACAAACACTGTGTTTTATGTTACGCTAAAGCCAAAATTCGGAGGAGGATGCAGAACATGAGTTCACAATATTTTCAGCGTAATTCAGGTTTTCCCTTGCTGCTTAAAATTGCTGCTCTTTTAGCCGCGTTGTTTGTAGCCTACCTTTTACTAAAGATTTTTGCATTTGTACTTACGGGCCTATTTGCGCTGATGAAAGTTGTTGCACTTGTTGCTCTCATCGTTTTGGCTGCCTCATTTTTACTAAAGGTATTATTTGGGATCCACATTTTCCCCTTTGGCACACGCCATCCCTCGCGCTACTTCCGACGCTAAAACCAGTGAAACTTTGACCTTGCGTTTAGGCGCAGGGTTTTTCATTTTCTGTACAACAATGGGGCTGATGACATCTGGATGATCATCAGCCCCATTGTTGTGAGATAACGGTTTCGCCTGACTCAGTCCGGTTACAACAGCTGCGAGTTAAGATCAGGCTTCCCGAAAAGTGAGTCAGCCAGGAACCGTCCCCTAGAGGTCAACTTCGACCGGACCGTCTGATGCGGTTTCATCATTTCTGTATGTCCCGGATCCGCTTGACTTGTGATCACGCCGCATGGACAGGCCAGCCCCTACTGCTGCTCCGATGGCAAGCAGGGCCAGGCTTTTGGAGACGGAATACCGCGGCTTGCGCATGTTCATTATATTTCGAGCGATTCGATGCATAAATACACCCCCTGCAGCAAGTTCTGTTCTAAGATAGTTTTCCATTCTAAAGCTAGAATAATTACAACCAATTTTTGTCTATGGTCACCAAATACCTGAAGGATTCATAAATAGTCTCAGCCGGAAATAGGAATTTAACAAACCTGTTTGCGGAGGTTATGTTGATGAAGATCATTGCGTTAGGCCGGCCACGTTTTAGAACCTTTCTTCTCGGCTCCTTAATCCTTGCAGCATTTCTGGCCTACCAGGATGCGGCCAATCTACATGTTTTCACGCAGAAACTTAAGCCAATTTACAGCGTCGAAACCAAAAAGCAGGAAGCTGCCATTACCTTTGACATCAGTTGGGGAGACAGCAACGTTGGACCGGTACTGGATATACTCCATAAAGAAAACGTAAAGGCTACCTTCTTTCTCTCCGGACCTTGGGCCAAACAGCATGTGGACCTGGTTAAACGCATCGTAGCAGAGGGGCATGAGTTAGCAAGTCACGGAAACAAACATATTGACTTAAATACCCTGGGCAAACAGGAAATCAAGCAGGAGATCATGCGAGCACACGCGGATTTAAAGGAAGCCTCAGGCAAAGAACCCAACCTTATCCGCACCCCCAACGGCGCTTACGACAATAAGGTGATTCAGGCAGTCAACGAAGTGGGTTATCGCGCCATTCAATGGAGCACAGACTCCCTGGATTGGAAAAGACCAGGACCCCAGGCAGTAATCAACAACGTCCTGAACGGACACCGTCCCGGCCAGGGCGTAAAACCTGGTGCCATAATCTTGTTCCATGCCAGCGATTCCGCACCTGACACGGTCCCCGCCCTGCCCGTAGTGCTCAAAAAACTTAAGGAACAGGGGTACAGCCTGATGCCGGTAGGCGAACTTCTGGCGCGCGGCAGCGGCACCTGGCCCCCCGAAAGCCAACTCACCAAACGGCCGGCAGAATTACAGCCCGCGCCCAATTAACACGAACAGATAACAACAGTCCCCGTACCACTCAGCCAACTGGCGCGGGACCTTCGTTTCAGGGAGAAGAGGAGATTACAGCCTGCAGGGCTGCTTCAGCATTGACCCGGCTTTCCAGCTCTTGGGCCAGGCTTGAAGCGGAAGGTACAATAGGAGGAGGCAGAGGCTTGGCCAGAGCACTCTCCAAACTCTTCCTGGCCCCGGTCAGGTCACCTGTATGCAGGGCGTTCTGAGCTTCAAGGTAATCAGCTAACCCCGAATAAGGCTCAAGACTTTTAAGTTCTTCTACAATGCGCTTGACTTCCCTGCCTGTTCCGATCCCAGTCAGGCCCAGCTTCGTTTCAAACACCGGATCTTGCTTAAGATGTCCGGTCTCCTTGGCTTGGCTGTACAGTTGGTAAGCAGACTCCATGTCCCCTCTGCTTAAGGCCAGATCTCCCTCCAGTACTTTGAGGCCAGAACTTTCCGGGTTCCTAGTTCTTACCGCAAGCAAAAGTCGGTCCGCTTCAGCCTGACGCCCCTGCCTGATTAAGACTGCTGCCAATCCCAGCTCAAGGGTCTCCCGATCAGTCTTCACCATAGCCAGGGATTTCTGAAGTACCTCCTCAGCCCCCTGCAGGTAACCCAGGTTTGCCAGATAAAACCCTCTCGCCCCCTCCAGCAGGGGAAACCCTTCACCTGCAAGGAGACCAAGAGGATTCAAGCCCAAAGCCAGGCGCGCCCTGTTAAGCACAAACAGCCCCCGTTCAGTCAAAGGATATCCTTTCAGCCCCTGTAAAACAGCTGAATAATTGCCTGCATCCAGGGAGAGAGCAGTCTTAAATTCTGCCACCTCGGCAGCATCCCCGCGATATACCCCTTGGTAAACTATCAGAGGAATCTCCCGGCTTTCCAGAGGAGTGCTGCGGTGAGGATTTCCAAAAATAAATCCTGCCGCAAAGATAAGTATCAAACCAACCAGAATAATGGATTTGGCCGTCCGACACATTGGTCAACCCTCCTCCTTCAAGGTATTTTTTGCTTAATCCATCCTGCCTTATATCGATCCCACTAAAAAAGCCCAAAACAAACCTGAGCTTCAAGCTTCGGGCTCCAAGCATGCTTGGAGCCCTTCCACTATTCACCCAACACAGAGCCTATAATCTGATTGACCTGATACCAGGTCTGATCAAAGCGCAGCTTAGCCGCAAAAAATTCAGCAACTACAGAGCTTTTACTGATTTGTTCACGGTATGCATTAAACGAATTCAGCTCTGCTTGTGTGACCTGCTCTCCCTGCATTTGTTTCAGCATCATGGCTTGTTCCATTTCCATGTACTTGCTGACCAACTTAAATGCGTTCTGGTCGGCACGAACCGGTTTTTCCGCCTGCCTAAAGGCCTGAAGTTCCTGACAGTTGCTAAGTTCTGCCGCAAGAACCCTGGCTTGTTCCAGTACTCCCAACTTTATCCCCCCTTGCCCGCCTTTTATCCAATATATGCGAGCAGGCAAGGAATGTATTTATCTCACGCGCACAGGGGAGAAACCCTCGCCAAACACCTCAGGGGCTTCGGAAACGGCCATGAAAGCGGCGGGGTCCTTCTCCTTCACTATTTCCTTAATGCGTGCCAACTCCGGGCGGGACACTACACAATAGATAACCTTTTTGTTTTCCCCGGAATAGGCCCCACTCCCATACAGGTAGGTCACTCCCCGCTGCAGTATTTTTATTATATCACTGGCAACCACTTCCGGTTTATTGGAAATGATAAAAACCGCCTTGGAATGGTTCAAACCTTCCAGGACAAAATCAACCACCTTGGTGGCAAAGAATACATAGATCACTGCATACATCGCCGATTCTGGTTTAAATATAACCCCGGCAATCAGAAATATCACTGCGTCCATGATCAATAATATTTGGCCAACGCTAAAACTAAACCGTGATTTTAGAATAAGGGCAAGAATATCCGTCCCACCCAGAGAACCCTGAGCCCGAAAAATGATCCCCATACCCACCCCAGAGAGCAGACCACCAAAAATCGAGGCCAGGAGTAAGTCGTGCGTAACAGGCAGGGCTCCCGCGCTAAACTGAAGAACTGCTGAAACCGCCAAAACTCCACACATACTGAGGATGAGAAAGCGCCCGCCCATATAGCGAAAGCCGAGTAGAAATACAGGGATGTTCAGTCCAAGTACTAGCGCTCCGGTCGGCATTCCCAATAAGTAATGCAGCAAAATTGCAACACCCGTTACTCCACCGTCTGTAATCTGGTTGGGCACGATGAAATAGTTTAGGCTTAAGGCAACGATGCACGCCCCAATCGATACTCCACTCACCCTCTTAAGTTCCGCCCAAAAAACCCTGGCTCTCACAATATCCCCCTGTGGACAAAAACCTTTTCCCTTGTCACTTTTGTCCTATAGTGCATAGTATATACAAGAACCGGACAACTCACCAAAAGCTCCTACTCACATTCCTCCTTCCACTCTTATCGGGGATTAGGTCAAGCTGCCTAATCCCTCTTTTTTTGCGAAAAATTGGCCTTTGCCCCTTTATAGATGAGCAAAGGCCGTAATTTATTTCCCTTTAAAGGTCAGGATGGAATTAACCAATTTAATGATCGCTTCCAGCAAGCTATCGCTTCTAACAGGTCTTGCTTTTATTGGGGCCGGAACCGGTGGCACGTCCTCAGCGTGTATACCGAAGTGCCCTTTATGCTCTAACCCCTTAACGCTAGGATCTTGAGCGGGTTCAAGCGGAGCAAATCTTTCCCGTAACCGTCTAGGTGCCGGAGCCTCCAGTTTAGCCACAGGCTGTTCAGTCCTCAATGGCTGCTCGGATTCGCTGGGAATAAACCTGCGCCTCCCCATGGGCATGTGCGGAGGAGCCCATGGATTATTTGTTTGCAGTGTACTCTTTTCCTCACCTGTGTTGTTGTGCCGGGGACCAAAAAGTGGAGGTCTATGTCCATCCACTTTACTCCCTCCTTCCCATACTTCTTCTCTCCCATTTTATGCCACAAGCACCACCCATGAACCTTGTCCTTTTCATTCTGGCAAGTCCACAAACGGAGGATAGGGGGTAAATTTTTCTGTCAAATTCCTGTCACACACGAACAGGATTTTCCCCCTCGATAGCGAATTGGTAGAAAACAATTGTTGACTAAGAAAGCTTTTCAGGGGGTTTAGCCATGGGCGCTGATGCTATACACCATTCCCTGCGTAAGGACCGCCAGACGCTCTACAACGTGTTAGATAACCTTCCTCTTGGAATCGCCGCGTTTGATCCGACCGGGAAAATAATTTTCATTAACCAGCATTTGGCCGACCTGGTGGAACGACCGTTTAAAGATTTAGTGCATATGTCCATTTTTCAACCGTCCGGCATTCTCGCTGAAGATGACTCTCACCCCACCCTTTTCACTGCTTGTCTGGCCGGCAACGAAATTAACACCCAGGCCATTCTTACTGCAGGTGGGGAAACAGTTCCGGTAAGGGTTCACGGCTTTCCCCTAAGGGACAAGGAAGAACGAATTGTGGGGGTAGTAATACTGGTCCGGGACATTCAGGAAATCTATTTGTTGGAGCGCTCCCAGCAGGAATACATGCATGTTCTTGAAGCCGTTAACGTCGGAATGTTGTCAGTTGACGAAACCGGCGTTGTCACTAATTGTAATGAGATTGCTGCTCGCTTTTGCCAAGCCACTGGCCCTGAACTGCTTGGAAGAAAGATCAAAGAATTTTCTTCCCTGTTTGGCTTGGCCGGAAACCGGCTGGTGGAACACATATTGCGATTTGAACCACTGACTATACCCGAGTTGGTTCTCGAGGTTGATGAGCAGGAACACCTCGTTTCCCTTGACTGCGCGCCGGTGAAAACAAAAGAAGGGGACTGTAACGGAGCCGTAATCATGCTTCGGGATATATCGGCCCAACGCCTGATGGAAAACCAGGTCTCCAGAGCTGAGCAGCTGAATATCGTGGGTGAACTGGCAGCGGGCATAGCACATGAGATTCGCAACCCACTGACCTCCATTCGTGGTTTTATTCAATTATTAAAAAACCGTTTTCCAACCCAAGCTGCTGAGCAGGATTATCTTGATATTATGCTAGACGAATTGGACCGTGCCAACGAAATTATCAAGAAGTTTCTCGTACTGGCAAAACCCCACAACCCCAGCTTCCAGCTCCAGGAAATCAACTATCTGCTCGACGACATATTAAAATTAGTCGAAGGCGAAGCCCTGATCGCGAATGTAAATCTAATTCGCGACTTTAAAAAAGAGCTTCCTATGATGATGGTGGAGACGGAAAGTATCAAACAGGTTTTTCTCAATTTGATTCAAAATGCCGTTCAGGCTATGCCTAACGGTGGCAAGCTTACAGTCTCTACCGATCACCTGCATGAGGAGAATATGAATATCGTAAAAATCATTGATACAGGCACAGGTATCCCCTCCCACCTGCTCGACCAAATTGGAAGTCCCTTTTTCACTACCCGTGAGGAAGGTACCGGTCTTGGCTTGATGATTTCCCACAGGATTGTAGCAAACCACAGGGGAAAAATTGAAATAGCCAGTGTTGAAGGCCAGGGCACCACCTTCACGGTCAGATTGCCCGTAGTTAACAACCGTTAAAGTTTACGTAATTTGTGGTTAAACCCTAATATTTCAGTTTGACCTTTTTAAATTCATAAGTTATAATACGTTTTGTCGATTAATTTGCGCTCGTAGCTCAGAGGATAGAGTGACGGTTTCCGAGGCCGCAGGTCGCTGGTTCGAATCCAGCCGGGCGCACCACTAAGAATGCAGACACCGCAAGGGATTGCGGTGTTTTTGTTTTTGTCCAGAAATTGCGTTGAGACTGTTCTTACCGACATTCTGCCGACAATGGTCGCTTTGAAACTAACAAAAAAAACCTCCCTGAAAGTTTAAAGTTTCAGGGAGGTTTTAGCAGCGTTTAAATTGAAAGACAGTGAGTCGATGAATTCGTGCTGAAAGTTCTTCTGAGTGGACAGTTCAATATGTTCGGCTTGCAGCGCTAGCTCCCCTACTCTTGCCCTTTCTCTTTCGGACAACAAGGCCATAATGGCCCCATCCCCGGCAGCGCCGCAAGCGCTTTGTACCTGTACACCGGCTGCAACAGCCGCTTGCAAAATAGTACTCCCCGGCGTCACCTCTACTTCTTTGTCTGCTGGCAGAAAGCTTACTTTGACCATTGTGCCTCTCCTTCTTTATGCTATACCGAACTGTCCGCCCCGCAAGACGGTTGCTTATATCATCCCAACGCGCCCGGAAAGATAGAAATTACCACCAACATCAAAGTGAGCGCGATCATGATTCCAGTAGTCAGATAGGCAACCGCATTAAAGGACTTGGAGTTAACAAACTTGCCCATGATGTCCTTGTTATTAATCAACTGGAGGATAAAGATCAGAATAAACGGCAGCAATACACCGTTCATGACCTGTGACCAAAGCATAACACCAATCAACGGGATATTCGGGATCAGAATTACCGCAGCCCCCGCAATCACCATACAGGTATACAGCCAATAAAACACAGGTGCCTCCTGCCAGGATTTATCTATCCCTGCCTCAAACCCGAAGGCCTCACAGATATAATAGGCGGTAGAGAGCGGTAAAATTGACGCTGCGAAAACGGAAGCATTTAACAGGCCAAGGCTGAACAAGATGGAAGCCCAGCGCCCGGCGAGCGGGGCCAAAGCGACAGCAGCATCACGAGCGGTTTCAATATGTACTCCATTCGCAAAGATCGTTGCGGCAGACGCCACCACGATAAACATGGCCACCAAAGCGGTCATCACGCAACCGACAATCACATCTATGCGAGAGTACTTATAGTTTTCAGCGGTGATTCCTTTTTCAACCACAGAGGACTGAATATAAAACTGCATCCAGGGCGCAATAGTGGTACCAACTAGCCCGATCAGCAGTGTTATATAAGTGCTGCTCAGCGTGAAGGTAGGGGTCACGATCTGTCTCCCCACTTCTCCCCACGGGGGGTGAGCCATTACCCCTGAGATGACATAGGTCAGGTACAGGCCGGAAGCAACCAGAAAAACCCGTTCCACCAATTTATAGGAACCCTTGACCACCATCCACCACACCAGCAGGGCCGCCAACGGGACAGAAATATACTTGTTAACTCCCAGAAGCTCCGTGCTGGCGGCAATTCCGGCAAACTCGGAAAAAGTATTACCTAAATTGGCAAGTAAAAGCCCGATCATAATACCCAGGGTGATGCGTACCCCATAGCGCTCCCTAATCAGGTCCGAGAGTCCTTTGCCGGTAACTGCCCCCATGCGGGCGCTCATTTCCTGCACCACGATCAGGGCCAAGGTCATGGGTATAAACACCCACAACAGCTTGTACCCAAAGGACGCCCCGGCCATTGAATAGGTGGTAATCCCGCCGGCATCGTTATCTACATTGGCAGTAACAATACCGGGACCGAGCACAGCCATAAAGAGAAGGAGGTTGCGGAAAAACCTGCTCTTTTTAATGGAGTTCATTCCGCCCACCTCCTACCCCTTAATCCCGGACCAATAAAGGGAGAGAAGGTTTCCAAACTACTGCGGTCAGGGAGCAGGGTATCCAACACATCATCAACTGTTATAATGCCCAGCATCATGCCATTTTCGTCAATAACCGGCACTGCGAGTAAATTATATTTGCTCACCAGCTCCAACACCTTTTGATGGTCGTCATCATGTTTGACGCTGACCACCCGTTTGGACATGAACTCACCGAGAGTGGTCTTCGGCTGGGCGACTATCAGGTCGCGCAGGGACACCACCCCTTTTAGAGCCTCCAGCTCATCCACCACATAAAGGTAAAAAATAGTTTCCGCGGCAGGGGCCTGTTCCCGCAGCTGATTGATGGTTTCTTCCGCGCTGAGGCTGGCGGGAAAGGCAATATATTCTGTGGTCATCAAGGCTCCGGCTGTATCCTCCGGATAACTCATTAATTCCCTGACATCCTGAGCATCCTCTGGCTCCATAAGATTCAGCAGTTCCGTGGATTTCCTTTCGGACAACTCGCTTAGCAAATCCGCTGCTTCATCCGGGGGCATTTCCTCTAAAATATCGGAGGCCCGCTCGCTGTCCATTTGTTCGATGATCTCCACCTGAGTATCGAGGTCTACCTCACCCAGAGCCTCGGCCGCGGTTTGGTTATCCAGAGTACTGATAAACCCTGAACGTTCCCAGCGGTCCAACCCTTCGATAATGTCTGCGATGTCCACAGGGTGAAGTTGACTGAGCTGGGACTGTTCCTGACTGAGAACGAGATTAGCGGTTTTGTTCTCCAGCGGCTTGATGTACTGCCAGCCCACGAACTGATCCTCCCGTTTTTGGGCGAGAAAGTTCAGGCCTATTCTTCTCAGGATACCGCCCAATCCTATGTCCACAGCGAGCAGAATTATATCGCTGGTATCCCCGAGATTTACCCAGGAAAGCTTGATATCATTTACCCTAACCAACTTTGAACCTTTTAGATCGATAATCTGTTTGTCAAGCAGCCACTTGCCCACATAGATTTCATTCTCATCCAGAGCAGTGACACTTTGGAGGCCTAATTCCCCCTTGAGTTTGAGCCCCTGCTCATCCCACTGATCGATTTGATTGATGTCGATATGGGTCTGGAGTCCTTTGGCGTATTTTATCCCGGTAACCCGAGGGGAAATCCCGTCCCAGCGTACGGCCATGTCGCGCAGACGACCTACCACTTGCCCTTTAGCGTCCTGAATGGGCTTATTCAGCACTTGGCTGAAGAAAAACTCGCCCAGGATCTTAACCTTAACCATGGCAATCCCTCCTTTTGGATCCGGATTGCCTGCTACCCAACGACGGGGCTGCTAAACAACCGGATGCATATTATACTATTCTGGGTCTTATGACTAGGTCCGGCGTCCATGCAACCACCTCCATCAGTTAGTATTTACAAAAAACCTTACTCTTCACACGTCCAGGACCTTCCAGGGCATAAATAAAAAGAGTCATAAAAAGACTCTTTAAATTGACTCTTTCTATGTCCTTCGTTGAGCTTTGGCACTATACTGCTTTGGATTTAATCCAACTACGTTAAACAAAGCCTTAATTCGGCAATGCTTGCTAACCACATTGGCATCTTTCGATGTTCCTGGGTAGTAGTCTCTATCAGTATAGGAACCTCACCTAACGACATTATTTACTTTTCCTCTAGAATTAATATACTGCTAGAACTGTAACAAGTCAATTCTAGTTTCGGGTAAGGACTATCGCAAAAATGGATAGTCCTTGTGTTGAATTGTATCTCGATATGTGCTTATAAACTAAAATAGCCCACGCATTTGAGCCTAGCGTGGGCGTTCTCTTTATGGGTCATGGTCCTTTTTGGCGTTTGGTTAGTTTGTTGGGTGTAGGTGAAGACCACTTGCGGGTCAATAGTTTCGTGAATGATGAGATGAATGAAGAAAACAGCTAGTTTTCCGATTTTGATTGCAGGTATTGCCTCGAATCCAACAAAGTCAATTTTCTACTCCAGTATCTTAGTATCGGAATTCTCATCCCTGTCAATCACTTAAAACCAAGGCGCCAATTGCAACGCTATTCTTTAAACTTAAAAATATCCGGGGAATCCGTTAAATTATCCATAAATGTAATCTGACTGTCGGTTTCATTAAGGTCAACCAATGTATCGTCTTTACCCTTAAACCGGACAAAAAAAGTTGTTCCCAGTGAACTGGTTTCCACAGTTATAGCAGCATTGTGCCTTGAGGCAATACTGTAACAGACAGCTAACCCCATGCCTGTACCGTTTTCTTTGGTCGTAATGAATGGTCTACCTAATTTTGCAATTATCTCCTCGGGAATCCCAGTACCCTCGTCTTTGAACGATAAAACAATATTTTCAGCATCCTGAAAGGTACTAATAATCAGTTTACCTCCTGGGGACATAGCCTCAAGCCCGTTTCGAGTTAGGTTTAAAATTAATTGGTGAATTTCTTTCCTGTTTAAATATAGATTAGAAACCGGCTGTTGGTTTAACAATATATTTTTGTCAGCTTTAATAGCATCGCCCAATATCAAGGGAAATATATCGTTTAGGATTTTGTTTAGATTTTTATTTCTGCGTTCACCAGCTTCTGGTTTTGAGAGCGATAAGAACTCTGTCAAAATTGCGTTAGCTCTATCAAGTTCGCTAATCATTAATTCAAAAAATTCTTTGTCTTCACTGTATTTAGGTCTCTCCCTTAACAGCTGTAAAAAGCCTCTTACAGTTGTCATAGGATTTCTAACTTCGTGGCTGATACTGGCGGCTAATTGTGCCATCGAACTAAAACCTTCTAACCGGGTTACTTCTTCCTCCAGTAATCTAATGTCGGTTATATCATGGGCAACAATGATGATTAATTTCTCGCCTCCGGCTTCTATTAGGTCTGATGATAATAGGGCGGTACGAGGTTCGCCAAACTTATTCATGATTTTTACTTCACAGTTTTTTAGCGAACCCTGAAGCACGAAAGCATCCACCAGCGAAGTCTGTTCCTCTTCTGCCCATAAGTTTATCTCTAGTGCGGTCAGTCCGATAATCTCTTCCCGTGTATATCCGGTTGCTTTCTCAAAGCCTTTGTTCACATCAACGTACTTTAAGTCTTCCTGTCTCACAATAGCCATAATGCTGGAACTATGATGAAAAACTTTAGAGAATCTTTCCTCGAACCGCTTGAACTCTTCTAGAGTTTTTTTACGTTCAGTTATGTCTCTAAGAAAGACCGATAAACCACCGTCGGAGGGATACACTTCCACATCAAACCATTTATCTACCCTCGTTGAGAAACCCTCAAAGCTAAGGATGGATTGTGAAGTCATGGCTTCTCGATATTTTTCAACAAAACTAAATGGGTTATCTTTGGTCACTTCCCAGAAGTTCTTACCGAGAAACTCCTGCCTATGTATCTTTAGCGTTTTTTCCGCTGCTTTGTTCATATAAACAAAGTTCCACTGATTGTCTATGGAAAAAAAACAGTCAGTCATTCGTTCCATAATCATAGATATCTGCTCTGCTTTAGTACCTAACTGAGAATCTTGCCGCTTAGCCAAAATTTCAACAGCCCTAACAAAACCAGTTAGCTTTTCTTCGAGTGTCCTGGAATCCTTCGCCAGGTTCGAAATTTCGTCAAGTAGTGAAGCTGACTCGTCAACCAATTGCAGCATAAAGTTTTGACCTCCAACCGAATGCCTTTAGAATAATTTGATTAATTTTGCAGGACTATTCGACAAGTCCAAGCATTTTCCTGCTAATTCATTCAGAATGTTCTTTCAATATGTACCGGATTGATTAAAAATCAAAGACGGATTAGAATAGTGTAATAGTGATTTACAGAAAAAGATAGGGTTATAGAGTTATAGAGTTATAGAAAGAAGGGGTCCAAGTTGGATTTTCGCCCCGTTAACGGTGGACTGCGGGCAATTCAGAAAAAACTCGAGCAGGGCCAACGCCTAAATGGCGAAGACGGTCTGGCCCTCTTAAGCACCACAAACATGCTTGGCTTAGGTTACCTGGCCAACGAGCAGCGGCACGCTCTGGTCGGGGACAAAGTATATTTCAACAACAACGCCCACATCAACTACAGCAACGTCTGTAAGGTCCGCTGCGGCTTTTGTGCCTTTGGCAAAGACCCCGGTGAAAAAGGTTCTTATACCATGAGCATCGATCAGGTAGTAGAAAAGGCAGAATACTACGCTTCCCTGGGAGCGACCGAGCTTCATATGGTCGGGGGCATTCACCCGGACCTCCCCTTCTCCTATTATGTAGAAATGCTGGCAAAGGTAAAACAGCGGGTACCGCAGGTCAGTCTGAAAGCCTTTACTGCAGCCGAATACGACTACTTTGCCCAGCTTCAGGGGGTCCCGGTTGTGGACATCCTTACCACCCTTAAAGAGGCGGGACTAAGCTTTATCCCCGGGGGCGGCGCGGAAAATTTCAGCCCCAGAGTCCGCGATATCATCTGCCCCGGCAAGCTGAGCGGAGCACGCTGGCTGGAAGTCCACCGCGCAGCCCACAAACTAGGAATTCCCTCAAATGCCAATATGCTGTACGGAATCATAGAAACTAACGAGGAACTGATAGATCATCTGTTAGCCCTCCGCCAGCTGCAGGACGAAACAGGCGGCTTCTACGCCCTTATCCCCACCGCCTTCCATCCGCGCAACACCAAGTTCGAACACCTCCCCCAAGCCAGCGCCCTGCATATGCTCAAGGTGATTGCGGTCGCCCGGCTCATCCTGGACAACTTCAAGTACATCAAGGCGTATTGGGTCTCCTCCAGCCCCCAGGTAGCACAAATGGCCCTAAACTTCGGGGCCAACGACCTAGATGGAGTGGTGCGGGAGGAAAAAATCTACCACACCGCAGGAGCCAGCAGCCCCCAGATGCAAACCGAACAAGAACTGATCCACCTCATCCACGAATCCGGCCTCACCGCCGTAGAGCGGGACACCTACTACAACATACTGAAGACTTACCCCTCAAACTAATAGCTCGAACCATCAGACCCCCGGTTTTAAACAGCCGGGGGTCTAGCATTTCCCTATCCGGATTAGAACCACACAAACCTCATCTGCTGGAACGGGGACGGTTCTCCTGACTCAGTCCCGGACTGTCTTATATTCTCAATCAAGACCAGAGCCGTAAACCTACCATAGACAGGAGGATGAATTTAGTTTCTGCGCAACCTTCCATGCTGGCTTCAGCACCAGCAGCAAATAAAAAATTCCCCACATCTGAAGGGTGAATTGACTTTCCCCGCAGCGGAGACATCACGCAGGAGCCGATGGCATACCCCGCGAGCAGCCGAACGAAGCAACGTGCTCGCGCCCCATTTAAGTCTACTTTTGCGAGAGTGAGGTTGAGAGCGGTCGGTATGTCCGGCGATCGAAGTTGCGTAGTGGAGGGGTAAGTCAATTTGACCCCAGCTGACGGAAGGGTTAGGCTAATTTTTCCCATTCCACACCCCCCGCAGGCGAAACCCATACCCTAACATGAGGAGCAATTCTCAAACAATTAGGGGAAGGTGATGCCTATGAAAAACCGTATCCGCTTACGAGACGTGATACATAATGAGTGACGGAATGAACCCCCTCCTGGCCCGCAATGTAGCTCTGCCACTCTCGCTGCCCCAGGAAACCTGGAGGGATAAACTGAAAACCTTTCGCCACTACCTCGGCCCAGCCTTCATCGTCAGTGTGGCCTACATAGATCCAGGCAATTTCGCCACCAACATCAGCGGCGGGGCAAGTTTCAACTACTCCCTGATGTGGGTTATTCTCTGGAGCAACCTGATGGCAATCTTCCTGCAAACCTTGTCTGCCAAGCTGGGAATAGCGACCGGCCAAGACCTGGCCACACATTGCGGCCAAGTCTTCAGCCGCCGCACGAACATCCTGCTCTGGGTAATCATGCTCCTGGCTAGTATTGCCACCTACATGGCCGAATTTCTCGGAGCTACCATGGGCCTGTACCTATTATTTCACATTCCCCTGCTCCTTTCCGGAGTTATCACCATCGCACTGACCTTCCTCATTGTCTACCTGCGCCGTTACGGTCAACAGACAATAGAACGCGTAATTGTCAGCCTGGTTGGGGTAATCGGAATCTCCTATTTGGTAGAAATATTTCTGGCAAAACCCGATTGGTCCCAAGTAGCCTGGCATACCCTAGTGCCCTCCCTGGGTGCGGACAGCGTGCTGGTGGCCGTAGGAATGCTCGGAGCAACAGTAATGCCCCACGTCATATACCTGCATTCCGATCTGGTAAAGGCCCGGCGCAAAACCAATGAACTGGCTGAGGCCAAGGCGCACTTTCGAATGGAGCGCTTTGACATCATCTTCGCCATGAATATTGCCTTTCTGGTCAATGCGGCCATGTTGATCGTAGCCGCGGCAGTATTCTACAACAAGGGGATGTCGGTAAATTCCATTGAAGATGCGCACCGTTCACTCTCTCCCCTGCTTGGCAGCCTGTCCAGTGGGGCCTTCGGCCTCGCCCTCCTGGCTTCAGGGCTTTCCTCCTCTGCTGTGGGAGCAATGGCTGGGGAATGTTTGCTTAAGGGCTTTATCGGCCTCGATATCCCGCTAAACCTGCGGCGGGTGATCACCATGATCCCGGCCATCATCCTGCTCTGGCTGGGTTTTAACCCACTGAAGATCCTGATCATGAGTCAGGTTACCCTAAGCTTTGCCCTGCCTGCGGCTATAATTCCCTTACTGCTGATTACAGCCCGCAGGAAGATCATGGGGGAAATGGTCAACCGGCCTCTAACTAACTGGCTCGGTTCTGTGATCGTGGGATTAATTATGGCCCTGAACAGTGTTCTCTTATATTTGACCTTTAGAGCAGGCTGATAATCTCCCTTCGCTTTTCCCGCAAGCTATTGCGGGAACTTTTTTTGGAGGCGGCAAACTACATTTTGCACTAGCGTTATGGGAATCATAACTTAAGAATGCCAAGTCAACCGGGGGGGAAATGCATGGCTGCCTTAAACTTCCTGATCGTAATGCTGCTTGCTGTTGTTGGGGTTTTCGCCTTTTACAAATGGACACTGAAGCATAAGAAGAAGAATACTTGGTAAGCATGCTGAAGCAGCGCAAACAGACACGGGCAGAAGCCAGGGAATAATGGCTTTGCCCGTGTCTGTTTGTGTAAAACAACTTCTAAAAAGGGGTACAAAGGAAGGTCCAGATGGTAATCCATGTAACCACGGAAAAAGGCAGATCATACTATAAATCAACGATATGGAATTTATTCCCACTTGATGACCTGGGCAGTTCATTCTTCGGCTGGTTTTTGATGGAGGTGGGGGGCTGTGCTTTTTGGGATTGGGGCCGTTGCCATTGGAATACTAATCTTAATTGCGATTTCTGCGATCGCCTGCGGCTGCTGTTTCTAGGTTCTCAATATACTCGGCAACGTTGCCGAGTATATGCTTTCCTGAGGTACAAAAAAGGCTGCCGTTCCTCAAAAACTGAAGCCAGCTACTTTACCAAAATCTTATTTAGCCAAGTGATTACTTCCCGTGCAGAGTGCAGGGACAACCCTGCCGCCGTGCCGGTGCGCTTTAATAACACAACCTCCATGTTCAGAGCCAAGGCAGCAGAAAGCTTGGTATCAGTGCCCCCGGCGGCGCCGCTGTCCCGGGTAAGCAGAATATCCGCGCCGTAGAATTTGAACAAGGATCGGTTTATCTCTTTGGAAAAGGGTCCCTGCAGGGCCACTATGTCCCTTGGTGGAATACCCAGTTCCTGACACTTTTGCACCAAACGTCCTTCAGGCAGTACCCTCACCACCAAGCGTGACCTTTCCGCAACCGGGTGTGCAGTCAGGCTTTCCAACTGGTGGCTCCCGGTAGTGATGAACACAGTAGGTCGGTGTCCCTCCCGACTGATAGCGCTGACCCGTTCCAAAAGACAGTCCAGGGCATCATTCCAACTGCTTGCGACATGAACCAGCTGGCTTGGCGGCAGCTTGGTCTCCGGCCGTTCAAGTCGAGCATACGGAATGCCATTCAGCTCGCAAAAATACCGAAAAGAAATAAGCTTGGAAACGGTGGCGGGATGGCCGGCATCAATAACTGCACGACAGTCATGGCCCTCCAGCCAATTCCGGATCTCCTCATAAGGCCCGGCAGCGAGTAATTCGCCGCCCGGTTTTATTAACACTGCGCTTTGATCCTTCGGGAGAACCCGCACGTGTTTAATCTCCCTGTCCAGCAGGTTTGCGCTGATCTCGCGGGCGGATATAGTCTCCCCGATTAGCAGAACCATCTATTTTGCCTCCAAAAACTTGCGAAAAACTTGCCTCGCCTCTCGCACGGTCAGCGGGTTCTTGCCCGAAATCAAACCTTCCCGGGCCCGCAGCACCTCCCAAAGGTGCGCAACCCGAGGCAAGCGCAGATAGGCCTTACGGATTTTTCCCGGTTCAGTAAATACTTCCTGGGGTGTCCCTTCCAGTAGGATGCAACCGTCCTGCATAACATAAACCCTGCCGCAATAGATTGGCACTATATCCACTTCATGAGTGGAGAGGATTACGGTCAGCCCCTGTTTCTCTTGCAGATCCTTCAACATCCGCAGCAGTGAAGTGGCAGTTCTGGGATCCAGCCCTGCGGTCGGTTCATCCAGAATCATTACTTCAGGCTGCATAGCCAGAATTCCTGCAATCGCAACGCGCTTCTTCTGCCCATAACTTAATTGGTGCAGACTGCGTTGGCGAAGCTCCCACATCCCGACGCAGTTTAGAGCACGCTCCACCCGGTCCGCAATCTCCTCTTTGCGCAGGCCCAGATTGGTAGGACCATAGGATACATCTTCGTAAACGCTGGCCGCAAAAAGCTGGTCATTGGGGTCCTGAAACACCAGACCCACTCGCCTGAACACTTCATTTGAATGAACTCCAGCCAACTCCTTACCGGAAAGAAGTACCTTACCGGAAGTAGGCTTAAGCAAGCCGTTAAACTGCTGAAACAAGGTAGTCTTGCCGCAGCCATTAGCCCCGAGCAGCGCCACAAACTCGCCGGATTTTACCTGGAAATTAACTCCGTGCAAAACTTCACCTGCGCCAGGGTAAGCGAAGCTTAAATCTTGTGCCTCAAGGATCGTCATCCTAATCCCCTCATCTTCCCAAATCTAACAACCCAGCTGACTAATGCAGGGCAACCCAGCTTAACGCAATGAAACAAAAACCAGTGGAAACCAGGACAAAATCTCCTGTTTGCAGCTTGCGGGCATAAGTTACCCTGATTTCTCCGTTGTAACCCCGGCAGAGCATTGCCTGCCACAGGCGCAGACTCTTGTCAAAAACCCGGGTAAACAAGATCCCGCCCACAGCGCCCACCGCCTTAATACTCTGGTACCAGGAACTGTACCCCAGACGCATGCGCTGCGCCTTTTGCAGGCGGTCAATTTCCTCAAGCAGTACAAACAAAGAGGAATAGGCCAGAGTCATTATCTCCACAATGCTCAACGGCACTCGAAAAAAGGCCAAGGCGCTTACCCATTCCTGCACCGTAGTGGACAAGGTAAGCAGAAACATTACACTCATCCCGCCCAGGACCCGGGAGGAAAGCAGCGCACCTTGGGTCAACCCTTCTCGGTACCCGGTTAAAAGCAGCGGTCCAACCTTCCATTGAAAAAGTACACTGCTGCCAAAAAAGAAAATCTGCGTTACTCCGACTATGCCTGATACCAGCAGTACGGGCCTGAGTCTGCGCCAAACCTGTGAGAGTCTAACCCCTGCTAAACCCAGGATCAAAAGGCTAAGGACCCCTGCTGCAAAAGGGTACTGCCAATGGCGTGAACTGACCACCGCCGCTAGAGCAAGCAGGCTGAGAAACATTTTTACCCGTCCGTCAAACCTGGTGAGCCTGCTCTCAGGCACATCCATGAATGAATAGTGTGAACACATATATTTTTCCTCCCGAAAACTTTCCAGACCTGTTTTCCACCAGCTAACTTACAAACCATTTTCACGCCTTGGTCCGGTGATTTGACCGGCTCAGGGTGTGGGTGAATCCTTTCCCTTCGATATGCTCTCATTAGAGGTCTTCTTACCAAACAGATCGCGCCAGGAGTACCCGAGCCAAAAACCCGCCAGAGCTCCCCCCGCCGCAAAGATAAACAGGAGCAGATCTCCCTTGTCCGTATTGATATAGGGTGGCCGTTCCCCCGCCCCCACTTCCTTGGCATACTTATTGGCTACCGCATTTACGCGATCATCCGCGCCAGGTATATACAGATTCCGGGTCCCCAGAAAAATCCCTCCTGCCAAGATGAGGAGCACGATCACCCATTTCCATTTCCCCAGTTTCAACGTTCCGCCCCCCTGTATGCTGCAGCTTCGCCTGAGGAGTTTACATTCTTCTCGCCAAAACCCTCGGCTTTTGGCTTAGCCGACTCGGATTTCCGTCCCTGCTCCGCCTGCATCTCGCTGGCGGAAACTACCTTCAAGGTTATCAGGATGTCCGGACGGCGCTCTGCAATATACTTAAGCACCAAACCGGTAAAACCCCCCTCCAGCACCGCTAACGGAGCTTGGGTGGGAAGAAATCCGCCGAAGATCTCCAAGAAAACCCTCCCTAAGGGGTAATTTCCGTGAATGGCTAATGCCAGCTGCAGCGAAGTACCTAGATATATAACTATGTCCCCAAGCAACCCGGCAACCATTCCAGACCACAAAAGATTGGCCCCTAAACCGCGCAATCCACGAAACAGAGCCCAGCCCACCATCCCTCCGAAAACCCCCATGGTCAAGGTGTTTGCCCCCAAGGTGGTCAAGCCGCCATGCGCAAAGAACAGGGCCTGGAACAACAGGGCCACCATGCTGACCAAGATTGTAATCCAGGGACCGAGCAGAATCGCTCCAAGCGGTGTCCCTCCTGGATGCGAGGAGGTCCCGGTGATTGGGACCGGGATCGGCAGCAGAGAGACGAGAAATATCCCCGCCGTGGCCACCCCAACCAACTGTTTCATCATCGGAATTTCCTTGGTCTTACTGGCTAAGCTCTTCAACCCCCCGGCGACAAAAGCAGCAGCCCCCACCCCGTATGCCGCAGCATAGGATGCTGGAAGCATACCCTCGGCAATGTGCATCAAATACCCCTCCTAATTAAAAAAAGCAACCAAGACCTGCCTTCTTCAGCAGGTTCCGGTTGCCCTGAACCGCGATCGACTTTCCTCCCACGCAAGCGTTCGCATCTGTTGAGAGAAAATCCCGCGTATACAAGACACATTACCTTTCGGCCGGCTTCCCTCAGGAAACCACATCTCCGTAAAATCAAAAATCCCTCTGCCCAGGCAGAGGGGTGAAAATCACAGAGATTCACCGCCACCTCCCATCTACCGTGGGTAAAGCGTCAAAGCAAGTAGGTCTCCTGGCTCAGGTTCCTCGTATATCTGCCCCTTCCCAAGTCTCCTCAGTGGTCTTGGCAGATAACTCCCCTTTACAGTGGCGGGACCGCGCCGGACTTCAACCGGCTTCCCTACGACTTCCCAGCTGGGAAGTCAATTGCTCTGTTAAGTTGTTCGGGCTTATTCTATCACGAAACCCGCAATCGGTCAATCCCGAAACCAGCTAAAGCAAAATAGGACCTGCATGAGAAAAAGTGTTGACCCCAAAGCCCCTCGCTGCTTTAGAGAGGTGAAAGGATTTCTGGAGGAAAGCTTTCTCCGGCTCTGGTAGTCCGAGTCGCCGTGCTGACCATAAGCCAAGGAATCCCCAAGTAGGCGACGGCCCCCGCCAACCGAGGGAATAAAATAGGAGCAGTTCAGTCCGTGCATCCAGAAACGAGAGTTGAAAACTTTCCGGAAGAAACCTTTCCCCGACTACCCCAGCGCCCACGAAGTAGACACTTTTTCCTCCCCAGAAATTCACCCGATGGAAAACCCAAACAGCTTATGGTACACTTTCCCTATCTCAACCGCCAAGAAAGGAGCAAAACTTACTCATGTCTCAAACCTCAGACACCTACCGAATGGCCACCCTGGCAGTTCACGCCGGACAAGCCCCCGACCCCACCACAGGATCCAGAGCAGTCCCAATCTATCAGACCACCTCCTATGTGTTTAACAACTCAGACCACGCAGCCCAGCTATTTGCCCTGGATGAGCCGGGTAACATTTATACCCGCATGGGCAACCCCACCACGGACGTGCTGGAAAAAAGAATAGCAGCGATGGAAGGCGGGGTAGCAGCAGTGGCAACGGCCAGCGGCCAGGCCGCAATCAGCTACGCCATCATGAACCTAGCCCAAGCGGGAGACGAAATAGTCGCATCCACAAGCCTCTACGGGGGCACTTACAACCTGTTCAAAAGCAACCTGCCCCGTTACGGGATAAACTTTAAATTCGTGGACCCTGCCGACCCGGAGAACTTCCGACAAGCGATCACCCCGAAAACCAAGGCAATTTACGCGGAAATCATCGGCAACCCCAGGCTTGATGTGCTGGACATAGCAGCGGCAGCCGAAATCGCCCACACAGCCGGGCTTCCGTTAATCATCGACAATACCTTTGCCACCCCCATTCTCTGCCGGCCCATAGATTGGGGGGCCGATATCGTTGTGCACTCCGCCACCAAATGGATCGGCGGACACGGTACCTCCATCGGCGGCATCATCGTTGACGGAGGCCGCTTTAACTGGAACAGTGAGAAATTCCCCGGTTTCACCCAGCCCGACCCCAGCTATCACGGGATCCGCTACGCCCTCGACTTCGGCTCACTGGCCTTTAGCACCCGGGCCAGGGCTCAGCTCCTGCGGGACTTTGGCGCCTGCCTAAGCCCCTTTAACGCTTACCTTTTGCTTTTAGGTCTGGAAACCGTACACCTCAGAATGCGCCAGCACTGCGAAAATGCCCTTACCCTTGCCAAGTACCTCTCAACCCATCCAGCTGTCAGCTGGGTTTCCTACCCTGGTCTGCCTGAGCACCCTTTTCACTCCGCTGCACAAAAGTACTTGCCGCAAGGGGCAGGTTCAGTCTTAAACTTCGGTATCAAAGGGGGAAAAGAGGCGGGAATCAGGTTCATTGACAATGTTGCCCTGTGGTCCCACCTGGCAAATGTCGGGGATGCCAAGTCCCTGGTCATTCACCCGGCAAGCACCACACACCAACAGCTTTCGGAAGCCGAACAACTGGCTTCCGGAGTTGCGCCTGACTTGATCCGTCTTTCTGTGGGTATCGAAGATGTGTCTGATCTGATTGGGGACCTGGACAACGCCCTCTACCGGGCCACCGGAATCAAGGGACCCGAAGGCCGAAGAGTGATCATCAACGACGAAGCGGTAATTCGTTGGGCCTGCCAGACCTCACGCACCAGTGACCTAGTTAACGGGTGCAGGCAAGACCGCCCCATAACACTGGCGGTGATTGGTCTCTCAGACAACCCTGCCCGCCCCAGTTACCGGGTGGCTCGAAAGATGCAGCGCCTCGGGTATAAAATAATCCCGGTCAACCCCAAAGCGGACGAAATCCTGGGAGAAAAAGCCTATCCCGACCTAACTTCCATCCCGGAGTCGGTGGACATTGCTCAAGTATTCCGCAGCCCGGAGTTTGCCGTTGATGCAGCCAAGGAAGCGGTGAAAGCCAAGGCCCGCATTCTCTGGCTGCAGGAAGGAGTGGTCAGCGAAGAGGCAGCGAGGATTGCGGCCGAGGCAGGCCTGGATGTGGTACATAATAAGTGTACTTACAAAGAGATTCAGCGCCTCAGGGGCAGTTTAGCTACCTTCCAGTCTGATAAGGAACAGTTAGCACCTGAACCTCAGATTTCTCCAGAAAAGCCCCTTAAGGATGGACTGGTCTGCAGCCTCACTGGGCCAAATACCCGAACGATCTAACCGCCCCCGGTGGGGGCGTTCACCCGTGGAAACCTAAACTCTTACTCTTAAATGCACCCTGTAGAGGTGAATTCAACACCCTCAAAAGAACGCATGGCATCTTTGTCCATGCGTTCTTATTATTCCCGAAGGCTGCCCATTTTTCGTCTCTGGTCCGAAAAGAAAAGATCTTTCCGACCAGATACAGGAACTTATTCTTGTTGCCGGGCACCTTCCTTGACAACTGTGCTCTCCTTCTATAAACTGGTTATTGATATAATGTTTCAATAAGGAGTGTTCCCATGAATTTTCGCAAGTTTCTACTCCTGCTTACCGCTGCCCTGTTTCTGGCCGGCTGTACCCCCAAGCAACAGCATAGCGCAGTACCGACCCAAACCGGTTCAGGCATCCAGGTAATAACTAGTATCTCCCCTTTGGCCGACCTCATCAAGAACGTCGGCGGAGACAAGATAAAGGTGACCGCCCTGATCAAACCGGGCAACGACCCCCACGATTACGAACCAAGACCGGACGACGTGAAGCTTGTTGCCGGTGCGCAGGTTTTTTTCGCCAACGGAGCGGGAGAAGAGCCCTATCTTGAAAAACTCATTAAAAATGCAGGCTCAGCCAGTCTGAAAACAGTCACCCTCTCAGATGGACTTGAGCTTTTGGAAAAAGGCGGGGAAGGGGAATACTCCTCTACCGGCAACCCGCATCTTTGGCTGGACGTAAGCAACGCCGAAGCGTATGTGGAAAAAATCCGCAACACCCTGAGCCAGATTTCACCCCAGGACAAGGACTATTTCTCGGCCAACGCCGATAGGTACCTAAAGGAGCTGGACAATCTGGATAACTCTATCAGCACCCAAATCAGTGCAATCCCCCTCTCCAACCGCAAGATGGTGGTCTTCCACGACGCCTTCCCCTACTTCGCCAAGCGTTATGGCCTGCAGTTCAGGTCCCTGGTGAAAAGTTCGGACTCCGAACCCTCTGCAAAACAATACGCCGAACTAATCACCTATGTAAAACAGGAACAGGTCAAGGCCATCTTCGGAGAAGCCGGCTTCAACCCCAAACTGGTCAAGCAGCTATCCCAAGCCACCGGAACAACCTTTGTAGACAACCTCTACGACGACACAGTCTCCCCCAACACCCAGGCCGACACCTACATAAAAATGATGGAACTAAACACCAAAACCATAGTCCAAGCCCTCAAATGAGATGCCCGAGGTCAGAGGCCCGAGGCCGGATGTACATGGATTTCATACCCGCTAAATAAGACTTGCATGGAAAAAGTGTTGACCCAAAGCCCCCCCGCTGCTTTAGGGAGGTGAAAGATTTCTGGAGGAAAGTTTTCCCCGGCTCTGGCAGTCCGAGTCGCCGTGCTGACCATAAGCCAAGGAATACCCGAGTAGGCGACGGACTTCGCCAAACAGGGGAATATAATAGGACCAGTTCAGTACAGACAACCAGAAACGAGAGTAGAAAACTTTCCGGAAGAAACCTTTCTCCGACTACCCCAGCGCGCCCCTACGCTAACACTTTTCCCTCCCCAGCAGGACCAGAAAAACAAAACTGCGAGGTGACCAAATGCGCCCCCCCATAATCAAACTGCAGCACGTCAGCATCACCCTCGGAGAATACCAAGCTCTAAACGACGTATCCCTGCAAATCCCCCCAGGCACCTGCGTAGGCATCATCGGCCCAAACGGGTCAGGTAAAACCACCCTGCTTCGCACCATACTCGGCCTGATCAAACCCACGAGCGGCAAAATCGAAGTTATGGGCACCATCCCCACCCGCCGCAATCGCCAGGCCCAACAGATCGGCTACGTACCGCAAATCAGGCGCATAGACCGGGACTTTCCGGTGACAGTGTCCGACGTAGTAATGCAAGGACGGGTAGGCAGACTCGGTCTTTTTCACAGGCCAGGCCCCAAAGACCGCGGAATCGTCAAGACCTGCCTAGAAAAAGTTGGGATAAATGACCTGGCGGGGAAACAGATCGGAGCGCTCTCAGGCGGACAGCAGCAGCGGGCCTTTATCGCCCGGGCCCTGGCCCAAGAGTCCTCCCTTCTCCTGCTGGACGAACCAGCCACCGGGCTTGACATACCCACCCAACAGAGTATCTATGAGCTGCTGGAGGAACTGCACCAAGAAGGGGTTACCACCCTGACCACCACCCACGATCTCCTGGCCCTGGATTTTCATCATTTTGGCTATATCGCCTGCATCAATAAAGGGCTTGTAGCCTTTGGGCCGCCTCAACAGATATTAACCCCGGAAATCCTCTCGAAAACCTTCTCCGGCTTCCCGATACCGCTGAGCAAGGCTTGGGAGAAAACGGACAGTCTGGGAGGCCTGCAATGAACTTTCTCTTAGAACCTTTACAATACCCCTTCATGCAGCACGCCTTGCTCGGGACCTTTACGGTCAGCATACTCTGCGCAGTGCTGGGAACCTTTGTGGTTTTGCGCAAAATTTCCTTCATCGGGGAGGGTCTGGCGCACGGTTCCCTTGCGGGGCTGGCTATTGGTTATCTGCTGCACGCTAACCTCTATCTGGTAGGAAACATCTATACCGCAGCCCTGGCCATGTTGATCGGCTTTCTGCACGAGAAAGCCAAAGTAAGCTTCGACGTGGCGATCGGGATAATTTTTTCCACCTCAATGGCCCTGGGTGTGGCCCTGATCAGCAGGATGAAGTTCTACACGACGGATTTAACCGGCTATCTCTTCGGCAGCGTGCTTTCAATCTCCGGCTCAGATTTAAACATCATGGTACTTGGGGCAATACTGGTGCTTGTCCTGACCGCATTGTTTTATAAAGAACTGGTTTACTGCTCCTTTGATGCCGAGATGGCCGAAGTCTCAGGTGTGCCAAGGACGTTTATGCACTACCTGCTGTTATTTATGATTGCCATGGTGGTGGTCATAGCAGCCCAGACCTTAGGCATTATTTTGGTGACCTCACTGCTGATCACCCCTGCTGCCGCCGCTTACCAGCTTACGAACAGGCTTAACCGCATGATTCTTATAGCTGTAGGTGTAAGTCTCCTCTCTTCTTTAACCGGTCTGTATGCTTCCTATTACTTAAACATTGCTTCCGGGGCCAGCATTGCCTTGACCGCTTCCATACTGTTTGTGATCAGCTATGCCCTCTCCGCGCAGCGCAAACCCCTGCGCAAGAGTCTCGGATTTCACCAATAATCACTGGGAAAGGTCGAAATGCATGGACTATATACAAATCGGCAAAGAACTGCGACTGCAGGGTTACAGGCTAACAGAAGCCCGAATTCAGGTTTGCCGCGTCCTCTGCAACTCCAGCACCTTTGTAGGCGCCTATGAGATCTACAACGTCCTGAAGGAGCAAGGAACTAAGGTCGGGGTTGCCTCCATTTACCGGGTTTTAGATCTGCTCTGCCGACTAGAATTTGTGGAGCGCGAGGAGTTCGGTGCGGGCGGGGAGAAGTTCCGGCTTAACCGCGAGCAAGATCACACCCACCAATTGGTTTGTTCTGGCTGCGGCGCAGCCAAGGAATTCGCCAACTGCAGCATCCACCACCTGGCCCAAAGCCTGGAAAACACCTCAGGCTTCAAGATTCACAATCACTGGCTGCGCTTTTTCGGGCTTTGTCCCAACTGCCAGGGCAGCAAATCGGAGCAATAACCCCGAATGCCATCACTCTGTCTAAGTTTACAGTTAAACCAAGCTAGCGATTTCATCCTCGCTTCCGAACTTAAGCAGCAGCTGGGAAGTGATTTTGACCGCCTTCCCATAGGGGCGATCGGAGTGTACACCTACTTTGAACGGCTTTCCCAGGGCTGCGCCAGTTCAGGTGCGGCGACTCGGACTACCAGAGCCGGGGAAAACTTTCCTCCAGAAAAATTTCACCTCCCTAAAGCAGCTTCGACTTTCAGGTCCACTTTTTCTTCTGCTTCGCGGGTCTCTGGGGACGTCTGTGCGCGCCTTTCAGGGACGGTTCCCCACAGAACGGTCCCCCAGAACCGTCGACCCTGCTGTCCTTAAAAGACCCCGCAGTTCTTATGCGGGGTCTTTGTTTTCCAAATACTGCTCAGGAGTTTTTTCCGTTGGCAAGAGGATTCTTATATTTTATAAGGAATATATGTTTTAGAAATATTCTGAGCTGTAGGAGGATTCAAAGATGGAGCAGCTTAAAGCCCTCACCCGGGAACAACTTGAAAGGTTGATCGTAGATTTTTCCAAGCGTTGGCTTGCCCACGACGGCCTTTGGTTTCAGGCGGTGGAACAAGGGTGCGGCATGGATGAAGCAATTAAATATGACCGTGAAGCCTGGGAAAGGTTTACTGTAACCGAGGCCAAACGCATCATGGAATTTCTTGCCCTCCCCCCCAACGGTGGACTGGAGGCGCTGGACAAAGCGCTTAAGTTCAGATTATACGCTTTTGTCAATGAACAGATCACGGAAAGGGTGGACGCTAAGACCCTGGTGTTCAAAATGACTAACTGCCGGGTGCAGTCCGCCCGCATCCGCAAGTATCTACCGGATTTCCCCTGTAAGACGGTGGGCCTGGTAGAGTATGCAAACTTCGCCAAGACCATTGACCCTAGAATCCAAACCCGCTGCATTGCCTGTCCCCCGGATCCCCATCCTCAGGAGTTCCACTGCGGTTGGGAATTCACCCTTGTCGAGTGAATTAAGTTAGCCCGGTTACCCCGAATATAACGGTCCTCGCTAAGATCAGGCGGGGGCCGATTTTTTATAAGGAAAATAATGCTCATGGATTCCGGTGTACAGGAAATACTAAGCTAGGGAATCTATGGGAGGGTAGCGGGTGGACAATTATACCTTTTGGATTTGGCTGCTGCTGATTGCAGCCCTGGGGCTTTTTCTCTTCCTGATTAACTGGAAGGCTCTGGGGAAGGCCCTGATTACGAAACTTTACCGTCACTTTGTCTACATCCTGTTGACGGATCTTTATGATGAAAGCCTTTTAGAATTTTACTCAGCAGTAAAGCGCACCGGCTTTCAGACCATTGCAGAATTAAACCTGCGGGCCGAACGTGGTAAAGTGATCGACCGCCCACTGGGAACCGGGCGAAAATTTCCTAATTTCAGCGGCCTCATGTTTGACGTAGCTCAACTACATACTTTGCCGGTAGAGGACAGTACTCCGGTAGATACCAAGGTTGTCCTGGGACCTCGAGCCAAAAGACCAGTCCTGCTGGATACCCCGATCATTGTAGCCGGGATGGCCTATGGTCTTGGGCTCAGCGCCAAGGCCAAAATCGCGCTGGCCCGCGGCGCTGCCATGGCGGGTACTGCCAACAACAGTGGAGAAGGGCCTTTTCTCCAGGCGGAACGGGACAACGCCAAACATTGGATACTCCAGTACAACCGGGGCTTCTGGAACAAGGACCCGGAAATCCTGCTCCAGGCGGACGCCATTGAAATCCAGTTTGGCCAGGGGTCTATGGCCGGGATCAGCCACCAAATGCCGGCTAAGGAGATTGATGAGACCCTGCGCCAGGCCTTCCCGATCTCACCGGGCCGAAGTGCGGTAATCCGGGCCAGGCAGCAAGAGATGGACGAACCTGACGATATAGTGGAGTTGGTTAAGCATATTCGCAGTAAAGTTGACGGGGTACCGGTGGGAATTAAGATCGCCTCAAGCAAAAGACTGGAACTTGATCTGGACCTGGCGCTCAAAGCGGAAGTAGACTTTATTACCCTATGCGGGGTTCAGGCGGGCACCAGGGGTTCACCTGCCTCCTTGCAGGATGACCACGGGCTGCCCACAATCTTTGCCCTGGTCAGGGCGGTTCGTTTTCTGAAACGCCGCAGGGCCAAGGACAGCCTGACTTTAATCATGGATGGGGGCTTTACAGAGACCGGGGACGTACTCAAGGCCCTGGCCCTAGGTGCGGATGCCGTTAGCATGGGCACGGCTGCCCTTTTTGCCATATCACATACCCAGGTGCTAAAAGCTATGCCCTGGGAACCGCCAACGCAAATAGTTTGGTACAATGGCAAGTTTGCGGATCAATTTGACGAAAACCTGGGCGCGCAGAACCTGGCCAATTTCCTTAAAGCCTGTACATCGGAGATAGGGACTGGGTTACGAGTCATGGGCAAGACTTCAATCCGGGAACTTTCCCGCAAAGATTTATTTGCCATGGACCAAACCTCTGCCGAAATTGCCGGAGTACCGTTGGGCTATCAGCCCTGCAAGCAGGGAATTGTGCGCCACCGAAACAGGTCTAGAAGAAAACGCCCCCCCTGCCAACCTCGTACGAAATCGAAACTTGACCAGGATCAGACCCGACCGGACCAGCCTTGTTCCTCAGAGCATCCAAGCGCGGAACAGGATAGAAAAAATAATGGCGGTGAAGAATACAGGCGTGTGCTTAATGCTGGCAATACCTACCGTTTTCACTTCAAGCAGCACACCCCAAGATACAAATACCGCTCCCGCCTCTAGGATGCGCCAGAATATAAAGGGGGGAAGTACGATGTACCGTTTCCTGGTACGCAAACTATACGCGGCAGTCAATAGGTTTCAGCGCACCACACTGTCCGAGGAGCAAACTGGCAGTACTCCCCTGTACCGCGACCTTAAGGCAAACTTGTATAGGATTGAAAACACCCTGGGAAAATCCGGGGATGTCGTTTTCCGGGAGTTCTCAATTGGTTTGGAGACTCCAATGCGGGCGGCCCTGGTCTTTATTGAAGGTCTGGCTAACCGCTCCACTATCAATGACAACATCCTTAATCCGCTGCAAAATTACTTTCGCACAGTTCCACTCCAGGACTCCGCAAGTCCATGCCGCCAACTGCGGGATTCCGTTCTTTGCAACAGCGAAGTGAGAGAAACGGAAACCCTGGAAAAACTTTTGGAGGAACTGTTTATGGGGAACACCGCCCTCCTGTTTGAAGCTCACTCTATGGCCCTGATTATCAATACTCAGGGCTTTGCCAGCCGCGCAATTGAAGAACCGGACACGGAGGCGGTGGTCAGGGGTCCACGCGAGGGCTTTACTGAGAACTTGCGAACCAACACCTCCCTGCTGCGGCGGAAAATCCGCAACCCCAAGCTGCGGTTCGAACACCTCAGTATCGGTACAATCACGGGAACCAAAGTGTGCCTGGCCTATATCCAGGGTATTGCCAGCCCGGAACTGGTCGTGGAAGTTCGCAAGCGTCTGACGCGAATTCGGATTGATAGTGTTTTGGAATCCGGCTACATTGAGGGCTTTATCGAGGATGCTCCCTTCTCAGTTTTTGCTACGGTGGGCAATACAGAAAAACCGGACATCCTGGCAGGCAAGCTGTTGGAAGGGCGATTGGGGATTATTGTAGACGGTACACCGATGGTACTCACCGTACCCCACTTGTTCGTGGAAACCCTGCAAACCAGTGAAGACTACTATACCAGACCCTTTCTGTCCACGATGAACCGCTGGATCCGCATCGCAGCCATGATCGCCACTACCGGTCTGCCGGCCTTTTATGTTAGTTTGAACACCTTTCACCCGGAGATGATTCCCAGTGTACTCCTGGTTACTATGGCAGCGGCAAAGGAGGGAGTGCCCCTGCCTGTAATGGTGGAAACCCTGTTCATGGCGGCTTTGTTTGAGGCGATGCGGGAGGCGGGAGTGCGCCTTCCTAGGCCGGTAGGCCAATCCGTGAGCATTGTTGGCGCTCTCGTATTAGGAGAGGCAGCCATCCGGGCGGGATTTGTCAGCGCTCCAACCGTTATTCTGACCGGTATAACTGCGATAACCAGTTTCATCCTGCCGGCCATGGCAGACGCCTTCCCTCTGATTCGGGTATTCCTGGTGCTGCTGGCTGGGATTTTCGGTCTCTACGGCGTGCTGTTAGGAGTATTAATTATCCTGATTCATTTAGTCGGTCTTCGATCCTTCGGTGTTCCCTACCTTTCTCCCCTCGCTCCCCTCGTCCCATCCGGCTTAAACGATGTTTTGCTCAAAACTCCTGTCTGGGCGCAAATCATCCGGCCCCAAGCTCTGACAAAACTTAACCCGGTCAGAGTAAGACCGGACATTCCGCATCCCGACCCTGAAGAAGGTGAAAGCGGTGCTTGAAAAAGGTAAGATATCGAACCGCCAAGCCGGTTGGCTGTTAGTCAACACCATTCTCACAACCTCTATTCTGTTTTTGCCCAGCATGATAGCCCGGGAGGCAAAGCAGGACTCCTGGATATCCATTGTGGCGATAACTCTTTTGGGATTGCTTGCAGCCTTGCTGATTACCTCACTGGGTAAGCGCTACCCAAGACAAAGCGTAATCCAGTACAGCCGGATCATCCTGGGCAAGCCACTGGGAACCTTGGTTGGGTTGGTTTTTGTCCTGTTCTTCCTGTACATCAACAGCTTTGTCATCCGGGAGTTTAGTGAATTTGTGCTTACCCTGTTCCTGACCAAGACTCCCCTGGTCGCGGTTACAATCGCAATCATTTTTGTCTCTGCCTATGCGGTCCGCAGCGGTTTAGAAGTCCTGGCGCGGGTTAACGAACTGATCCTGCCCATAGTTTTGCTGATGGTCATCCTCAGTCTGCTCCTGTCCCTGCCCGATATGGATGTGCATAACCTGCAACCGGTCCTGGCCCGGGGTTGGTTCCCGGTAATCAAAGGGGCTTACCCAGCCGCCATATTTTTTGCCGAAACCTCAGTCATGCTGATGCTTATACCCTTCCTGAAGGAATCCAAACGCGCCACTTCAGCAGCTCTAAAGGCGGTCCTGGTGGTTGGCTTGTTTCAACTGCTGGTCATTCTCGGAGTAACCACCCAATTCGGTCTGGAAGTTGCACGGATCAAGTTTCCCTTCTTAGCCATGACCCGGTATATTAGTGTGTTTGATATAATTGAAAGGCTTGAACCTACCACCATGCTCGTATGGGTAATGGGGGGCTTTATCAAAATCAGCGTTTTCTTTTACTGTGCCGTCCTGAGTTCTGCCCAACTGTTAAACCTGAAGGATTACCGTCCCCTGGTCCTTCCTCTTGCAGCCCTGCTGGTACTGGGGTCCATAGTTCTTTGGGACAACGTGCTCGAGTTATCCTGGCAAATTGCCCGCAGCATCATACCGTTTTTCCTCTCCGTGGAGGTAGGAATTCCGTTGTTGTTGCTGTTCTTAACCAGGATAAGAGAGTTAAGAGGAAGGAAAATATGAGGGCAAGGCTTTCGGTTCTCCTTGTCTTGCTCAGCTTGACACTGGGCTGCTGGAACCGGTTGGAGCTGGAGCGGCGCGCGATTATTCTGGGCATTGGGGTGGACAAGGTGGGGGAAGAAATCCAGTTGACCGCCCAGATCGTAAAGCCTGCAGCGGTAAAGGGCCCCGGGGAAACGGGCGGGGAAGGTAAGCCCTTCTGGGTCACCACTGGCACTGGCCGCACTCTTTTGGCAGCGGTTAAAGACATGGCCACAGGGAGCGGACGCGAACTTCTCTTTTCCCACATGCGCGTTATCGTGGTGGGGGAAGATCTCGCCCGAGCCGGAATTGGCCCTGTACTGGACTTTTTTGACCGCGCGGCGGAGGGAAGACGCCGGACCTGGCTCCTGGTCAGCAAGGGAGAGGCCAAGGAGATCCTGGAGACCAACATGGAACTGCAGAAGGTATCTGTCGAGGCTTTGACGGACTTGCTCAAAGCGAGAACGGACCATTCAGAGGCTCCAGGCATTGATATCCAACAATTCCAGCGTTTCCGCTCCACTCCGGGCAGAGCCCCGGTAGCAGGCTGGGTATACACTGCACCCAGTAAGGAAAAAGGGGGCCCCAACCGCCTGCACTTAAGAAACAGCGCAATCTTTAGAGCGGACAAACTAATTGATTATCTGGATTTAACCGAAACGCGCGGGTTGCTTTGGCTTACAGGTCAGTTCAAAGGAGGAGTGACTGAAATTCCCTGCCCTGACGAGGACAGCAAAATCTTTGCCCTGGAAAACACCCGCTCGGAGAGCAAGCTAAAGGTAGTCAAAGGGGACAATGGATTACCCAAGCTGATTGCAACGGTCTTTACGGAAGGAAATCTAAGTGAAGCCCCCGAGTGCGGGGATCTCACTGATCCAGGATTTATTAAAAGCTTGGAACAACACCAGGCAGAAATCATCCGGACAGAAATTGAAGCAACCCTGAGTAAGGCCAGGGATCTCCATGCTGATTTTCTGGGTTTTGGCGAAATGATTTACCGCCGTTTTCCCATGCAGTGGTCCAGGCTAGAACCAGACTGGGAACAAACCTTTCCCAAACTAGAAGTACAGATCGAGGTTAACGCCAAAATCCGCCGCATCGGCCAAACCAATGAACCCGCACCCGTTCAATCAGAAATCCGGACTTTCCGCTTTACACATGCTGTACCGCTGGCAGGTCCTACCTACTCCCAACCGGCTTATCCGGGCCAAGTAATAGTACCACGATAGAAAGGATTCCTTGTATCAAGCCTAATACTAATAAAGAACCCAGATACACCCTGAACAGAATATGGACCCTTGCGTTCCATTCTTTCATCCTTCGCCACAACTTTTTCAGCTTTACTCGTACTGACATGTACTCTCTCCAATTTCTTAAGTCCGGGGCCCGAACCACGGCTAATGAATCCCAGCATCTTTACTATGCCCAGTTTAACCATACTTGTTTAATGGGATATTTTGTCGACTCAAAACGTTTTACTTTAAGGGCAGGATTCGGTATAATTTACAGTATAAACTAATAAAATCAATCGCTGAGTCCTTTTGATCTAACTTTTGTCAAAAGGAACGGGGGAACCAACTTTTGGGGTGAATCCTGTTTTACAGGTAGGGTCAACCTTTTCGACCCGAATCCGTCAGCTAACCTCGTAAGCGTTGGAAGGGGGGAAAGCCAAGCTTTAGGTCTATTCCTTTAGCATTGCTTTGCAAGAGCCGGGGACCTCCCCGGCTCTAATTTTTAAATTTTTTTAAAGGAGTGAAAGAAATGGCGCTGTGTCAAGATATGCTGACCAAACGACGTAAAGCCCAGTTCCGGGCCAAGCAGCTCGCCATCAGGATTAATGATTTCCTGTATGCGGATTACCCCTGAGCTATGCTCGATTCTGAGCAAATACCCGCCCATCTACCTAAACACCCAGTTTAACCACCCAAAGGAGATAACCACTGAGGTGTACGCGGGTATGCAGCGGCTGGTTTCGGCGGGAGTAATTCTAGGTAACCAGTCCGTTTTGCTTAAAGGGATAAACGACTCCCCTCATATTATGAAAAAACTCCTGCACGAGCTGTTAAAGGTGCGGATCCGCCCCTATTACATTTTTCAGGCTAAGCACGTAAAAGGTACCGGGCACTTCATTTGTCCAGTAGAAGCAGGGATGGAAATAATGGAAAACCTGCGAGGCTTCACGTCCGGACTGGCAATCCCCACCTATATCATCAACACCCCTAATGGGGGAGGCAAGACTCCCCTTCTTCCCCAATACTTACTGGCCCATCAAGCAGGCAAAGTCCTGCTGCGAACCTGGGAAGGCAAGGTATATAGCTATCCTAACGTTAGAGCTTAACCCTCCCTTATATATATTGTTTCAGGCTTCCCACTCGGGAAGCCCCTTTTTTTGCCTAATCAGTACCAGGGGACTAAAACGAGTAAGCAGGGAATTTCCCCCGTCCGAGAAAACTCCCTGCTCCCTTTCACTACCGACTATCCTATTCTTTTGCTGCGTTTTTCCAAGGCTTTAACAATCCTGCGCCTGTTATCCGGGGTGATCGCCCCCGGTTTTCCATAGTTAAGGATGTAGTCCAGCAATTTATCCCGCTTCAAAATTACAAACGGACTGTTCTGTTCCCCTTTAACTGTAGTCTTGGCATTGGCGATCACCACGATCTCCTGGATCGGAATCTTGTGCCTGCCCAAAAGCTCGTCAAGAAAATCCTTGAGCACTATCTCATGCCTGCGAATTTGCTCCAGAGGACTTTCCATCCCCTCAGTCCTGGACTTGCCGGAAATTGTACGGGTTATTTCCCAATTCCCCTCAGGTGTAACCGCAATCCGTCCCGCATGATTCTTGGTCTCAATATGGAAAATACCATTGTGCCCTACCACCAGATGGTCGAATTGCTGTACCCTGCCCTTGGCGCTGACATACACCTGGTTAAAGGAGACAAATTGCTCCGCAGGGAGCCAGCTCAGAGCGTGCATTACTTGCTGCTCTCCCCGTTCCCCGCTGCGCTTTAAGCGCTGATCCAGGTCGTCATCCATATATGCGTCATCCATTCCAAGGTATTCCATCATTACCGGGTCCTCGTAATCCATTTTCAAAGGGCGTACCTGGCCGGACTTTTCTCCCCCTCTGATCAGCTGAAAGACCAAAAGCAGGCTTCCTCCCGCCAGGATCATTACCAAAAAGGCAGCCTTATAACCAGGCCTGCCAGCCAAGAGTTGAACAATACTCCCAACCAGCACCAGGAGCATAATGCCCATGCTGAAAAGGCCAAAAAGGGAGCTCTTTTCTTCTCGCTTTGAGGGTCTTGCCTGATGTTCATTAGGACTTGACATTACCAACTACTACCTCGTTTCAGTCCGGGGGGCCGAATTATCTTTGGGTAATTCTAGCAGCAGGGTAAGAAATCCTTCACAAACAGAAAATTTCACTGCTGCCACCCAGGGGGTTTTAAAAAACAGCCATTCCTTCCACCCCGAAGTTCTCGCTTAACACTGCGGCAACCAGGCGTCTGTCAAGTTCACTCCAACCCCGTTCGTCCGCGAAATCCCGGAACACCTGCCGCAGCATATCCGGATTCCCGATTCGATCTCCAGTGATCTCATTGTAAAAGTCTCGGGCGGTGTGATCTAAGTCTTCCAGGGTAGCAAAAGAAATCGGCTGATCTGCAAAGCCAAATTGGTCAAAATAATCCAGGGGATTAAGCATTTAGTAAGCACTTCCTTTCCTGATCTACCCTTAAATAGCTTTCCCCGCCCTAAACAGAATTAGCACAGTCAGCCTGAGATAAATTCCATTTTTTGGCACAGTCACGAATATCCTGTGCTCCCTGACATAAGTATTTAATAGCACTACTTGTATCGCTATTAACACTGGAGGGAGCTGAGATAAGTGATAGACAAGCTGCGTGGGCTTTTACACCGTCTATTAAATGCGATATTTGGCGTCAAGGAGGAAATCCCGGTCTACAACGAAGCTCAGGCTATGCTAAAGCAGATTGAAATGGCCAAATCCAAACTAAACATGGCTTGGAACAATTTGACCAATGCAGAAAAGGAGTATATCGACATTGCTGTAATCGAGGTGCATCTGGCAGAAAGTGAATATAGTCTCCTGCACAGAAAGTACCGCCTGTTAACCGGAGCGGAGGAGAATAGGGAATTCGGCCTAAGAGGAGCCTTTTCAGGATGTTCCCTTCCCTGGTTGTTCCGTAACGCAAAAGGAAGGATTAGCAGTGACTGTAGATAACAAACTGGAACATTCCGACAATCCGGTGCATAGAATAATGCGGGTAAGGGCAAAAGAGCTACATATTTAGCCCGAACTGCAAAGGAAGAGCTCACAGCCATGCCCACAGCTAAAGTATCAAAAATTAGACTCTTCGCAAAGATTACTTGCAGAAAGGAGTAGAGTGAAAACCATGATTGCCCTTACTTATACTGTTTTGCAGCTTCTGGGTAAAAAGGATTCCTGGCCAGTAGAGCCATGGCCCATAAAGCAAAATGCATAAAAGCGGGTCAACGACATAATCATATGAAAAGTAGAAGCTGCGAGGTGTAAAGATACCCCGCAGTTTTTTGTTACTTTTCACAATGCAGGCTTTCCTATTTACGGTAAGCTGTTTCCTGCAGGGGAAGCTCTGACCTGACTTTACCGTCTAACTTATAATAGGCAGACGCTACAGCCGGGGCCACCGGGATGGCCGCGATCTCTCCCACTCCTTTAGCTCCGTAAGCTAAGGGGGAAGGATTCTTCTCAATGATAATGGTTTCAACTTCCGGCATATCCGTGGAGCGGCACAGGCCCAGAGTGATGATTCCCAGACTCAACTGGATTTTGCCCTTTTCGGAGATTCGAAACCCGTCTTTTTTCCACTTGGTGTTGAAATTTTTCTTTTCCTTGTAGGGATACGTTTATGATAATACTTAAACCCCTGTGCGCTGCAGCACTCGCTTCAGGCTGGCGCTGGCATTCCGCTTGAGTTCGGCCTGGTTGATCGTTTTTAGTTCCCGGTTCTCCATCACGATCTTGCCGTCAACCATGGTGAGCCAGACATCAGAAGAACGAGCTTGATATACTAACTGGGAATAGATGTTGACGTTGTCCTGGGGCCAGGTATGCAGCCCTTGTAGGCTGACTACGGCCAAGTCCGCCTTTTTACCGGGTTCTAGGCTGCCCAGGTCATGTTCGCGCCCCATGGCCCTGGCCCCTCCCATGGTGGCCAGTTCAAACACCTGCCAGGCGGGCATGGCTGTAGGTCCATGCAGCGGCTTTTGGATCAAAGCCGCATGACGCATCTCAACAAAACCATCCAGGTTATTATTGCAGGGGGCTCCATCCGCCCCCAGAGAGACCTCTGCCCCTTGTTCCAGCAGGTGGGGAATATTCGCCGTGCCGGACGCCAGTTTGAGATTTGACGAAGGACAATGGGCAATGCGGGTCTTGCTGCGAACCAGGATCTCAATCTCGGCCGCATCGAGCCAGATACAATGAGCGAGTATCAACTTTGGTCCGGTAAGTCCCAGCTTCTCCAGCCAGACGATGTTGCGTCTGCCGCGGCTGGCTTCAACCACCTGGATTTCGCTCCGGTTTTCGGAGGCGTGAGTGTGCACAAATGCAGCTTTCTGTTTGGCCAGCCGGGCAACCTCCCGCAAGAGCTCATCCGTACAGGAGATCACAAAGCGAGGGGTAAACGCCACTTCCAGTCGACCTTCACCTGCACCATGGTATTTTTCAAATAAGTCCGTAGATTCCTGTAAGGAATCCCCGGTTTTTTCCTGCAGAGAGGTTGGGATATCCCCGCTGGGATCATCCATCATACATTTGCCTGAGATGGCCCGCATTCCGCTGTCCAGGATGGCCCGGAAATTATGTTCCGTATGGTGCACGGTGGCCATGTCGACTATAGCGGTGGTGCCCCCCAGAAAAAGCTCGCCGATACCCAGTTGAGCGGAATCATACAGTGATTGTTCATCATGTCCCCCTTCCAGCGGCCAGATTTTTAGCTTTAACCAGTCCAGAAGCTGAAGATCATCAGCCTGCCCGCGAAACAGGGTTTGGCAGAGATGAATGTGGGTCTGGATCAGGCCAGGCATCAGCACATCCCCCTGCAGGTCAATGGTCCTGTCCGCCGTTTGGTCAAGCCTCTTCCCTACCGCTGCAACAGTTGAATTCTCAACCAGCAGATCTCCATTAATAATCTCACGCTTCCCATTCATAGTGACGATTGTAGCATTCTTAAATAGAAGTCTCACATTCGCTCCTCCTCATATTTTTACTTCTCGAGGGAACCTCCAGGTAAAGCTCGTCCACTATGACCACCTATCTTAGTTTGTTAATTTGACCTAAGATTATTTATTCTTACTTGTAAAGCAACATCCCTCCACCCGTGCAATGCAAAAATCCGACTACAAGGGACAAAACCCTCATAGTCGGACAAATTTACGGTCATCCGGTAGATACTTTTGGCCCTGTTGCCAAGGATAGATGAGATCGAACTGTCCGTTTAAGTTTTACAGTTAGTTTCATTCGACGCAAAGCAAAAAACCCCTTTTTTGCGGGTTTCCTTTATGCATGGGCATTGAAAGGTTTAGATCTAAACGTTGGCTCGAAATGGTTCAGTGAACATTTACGAAGATTCGGAATCAGGAGATTTATTTTATCTTGCTGTATCCAGATTCCCAAAGACGTTTAGGAACATGTAACTTCCCAGACACAAATTGTCTTATTTCCTGTGATAGAACAGCGTTATAGTCGGGTGATATATGATAAATGTCAGATTCGCTCAAGCTCCAATCGGACGGATTATAATCCTTTAGGGCCTTGGCATACCAGTACAAAGCATTGCCAACCTCACTAGTTACAGAAGGAAGGGATTGCTGCGCCTCTTCGTATCTCCCGTCCTCAATAAGCTCTACACTGATCTGTATCCTGGCGTTTTCCTTGGCCAGTTGATCTGCCGTTTCTTGATCCGTTCCTGCACTGTTTTCCTGGTTGCCTGCCTGTACATATTTCCTGATTCTGTCAATATCACCCCTGAACTCGCCATTATAGGCGGCCGGGATGTTATCCACGATACCAGATATAGTTTTATATTCTTTTTCCGTTCCGGTCATCCTGGCCATTAAGTCCTGGGCATCAGCGTATCTGCTCAGGACTCCGGCATCTTTATAATCTTCCAGGTCAGCAAGTAATTCTTTGGATTCTGCCCATCTGCCAAGTTTTAAAAAATTAATTGCTTGTTCATATCTTTGTTCTTTATCTGTTGCCGCTTTAAGTGATGTTTGCTGTTTAAAAGCATAAAAGCCATAAGTAAGGCCTGCTATCACAACTATCAACACGCTGCCCCAGACAGCAAGTTTTTTAACCAGGTTTTGGTTATCAATCATTATCGAATAACCTCCCGAATTGGGTCTCGGCTTCAAAAATTAGCAATATATAGTACTTCGATAAATTCAACTTGCCTACCTGCTGCCGCTGTTTTTTACTATTGAAACATCCGAAGTATACTTTTCGGCTTTTTTCTCTGTTCAAAACGTTTTTATCTTTTTCACAAGTCACATTATAATCTGTTTTTTGTCTCTTTCCGGCGTCACTATGGTGGATTGATTGCGGTTTCAGTCGCAATAGGTTTATAATGTCAGTATCAGTGGGGGTTCACACCGTCGGTCGACGAAATTGGGGTTGGGATCAAGAATCCGGGAGTTGCCGCCTTGACCATGGGGAGTATGGCAAGCTGCACAGGTGAACCGAATCCCCCACTGTTTAATTGCAAAACGGCCAGACTTAGCAAAACGGAGACTAGTATACCTAGCCTCCGTTTCAGTTAAATAAAGGTTATTTTCCAGGGGTAATTTGGGAAGAATTAAACGTGGATTGATCAGCATAGTTCGCATAGCCACGTTGGTGACAAGCTTCGCAGACACCCATGTTAGGCAGACGCTTCAGACGGGAGCTGCCAGCCAGTTCAGGACTGGCGTAATCAGTAATACCAGTCGCTACAGCGGTATCATTCCACCGAGTTTGGTCAATACCGTGCGAAACGTGACAGGTGAGGCAGACGATGGTTGAACTGTTCTCAAATTTGAGGCCAAGGTTTTTTGCGGCATCCGCCCCGCCGAAGTCGACACCTACTTTGTGACGGAATGCGTTAGTGCCAAAGCTACCAACGTCATTTAGATTCATGGCAGGGTCATCAACACTGCTAGTATTGTATTCGGTATGGCATGCGCCGCAGAATGCGTTTATACCCTTGTTATAAGTTACTGATTCGGCAGAGGTAAGCTTATTAGCAACCGTGAAGTCGACTACCAGTCCAGGGGTATAATTAGCTACGACAGTACCACTTACAGGGGAGTCAAATACGAGTTTGGTATTGCCCGATGCAGCATCCTTTTTCCAGAGGACTGTGGTAGTAGTCGTTCCACCAACTGTGACAGAGTTGCTAAGGCTGTAGGGCCATCCGATCAATGCCCGGTAAGATAAGGTTACCTCTGTGGTGGGAGCCGCAACATTTATTGTTTCAGCCGTGGGTGAATAGCCCGACGCAGAGTCACTGGGGTCCTTACCTGCGGTCTGTACAAAGTTGGGGTTGGGATCAAGAATCCGGGAGTTGCCGCCTTGGCCATGGGGAGTGTGGCAAGCAGCACAAGTGAAATTAATAGCCCAGTTACCAGTCGGACCCGATGTAGTGCCACCGCCAAACGCGGCCGAAGTATACAATCCGTCAAATACGTTGTGCTGGGAAGCGCTATTGTTCGGGACTCCGCTGGTTACACCATCGTTCAGAACGGCAAACAGTCCGCCATTGTTTTTCTTGGTAGACAGATCGTCGTTGGCAGTGAAAGTACCGGTCTTAACGTTGTAAGTTTTGGCAACGGTACCGTCGTGGCAGGCCAGACAGGCATTGGAGATCGAAGATTCTCCGCTTACCGTGTCAAACTGCAGCAGCTTATAACCTGCAGCGGTGTGAGGGGTGTGACATGCCGCACAGGCGTCAGTGTTAGCTTGATACTGGCTGTGAATAGGAGTTTGGCTGGGGTCGCCAGGCAGGTAACGGAATTGACTTGGAGTAGTGCTGGAACCATAGTTGTCGGACAGCCCAGTTGTGTTGTACTTAGCGTTATCGACAGTGGTGCCAGGGAGATAGTTGTTTGATCCGGTAAAGTTATAGTCCTGTGCTGGCGCAAGGGTAGCACCTGTAGTTTGGTGGCTGAGATCGGCGTAGGCTGCTGCCGCAAAAGCGCCGACCAGCACCAGTGCGAGGGTCAGGATCATACTGATTTTTTTCATTTTCTTTACCTCCAATAATTTTTTAGGTGATACTAGCTCAAAATGTCTCATGCGTTCACCCCCTTTCCGAGACGGAATCTGCTAATATGGCAGTGGTTTCCCACTTGTGCCCCTGGAGGAAGGGTATATTAAGGTTTCACAAGACTCTAGTCTTGATAAACCATGACCCGCTGGTTCATAGTATCGGTGAAATACAGCCGTCCCTGGTTGTCAATAAACAGGCCGTTGGGCAGCTGGAACTGAGTGTCTTCGTTACCCGGACTCCCAAAGGGCGGGTAGGGTTTATGCCCATTTTTGTCAAAGGCAAAGATTTTGCTGGTGAGGTTGCTGACAACAAACAGGGTGCCCCTGCCGTCAACCCCAACACCACGATTGTTGACGAACAAGGAATTTTTTACTTTAGGCTCATCACCGGTATTTATAGCGAGCAATTTCCCTGTCTGGTCAAAGACCTGCACCCGGGCGTTACCGGTATCTGACACAAAGATTCTGTCGCCGGACACGGCAACTGCATTCGGAGTACTAAGCTCACCGGGCCCAGTACCTTTTTTACCGAATTCCAAAACCTTTTTGCCATCCAGGTCAAAGGCCAGGACTTCGTTCTTGGCTACATCGGCAAGGTAGATCTTGTTGTTATAGAAGAACAGTCCGGCCGGCTGCATAAAAAGATTTGCCTTGGGGTCAACGAAATACTTGATAAATTTGCCATTCTGGTCAAAAACCTGGATGTTTCCATTGTAGAGGTCAGCAACGTAGACCAAGCCGCTGTTGTCGGCAACAATGCCGTAGGGGAACTGAAACTGGCCCTTATCCGTGCCGCGTTTGCCGAAAGTGAATAACGGATTGCCATTATAGTCAAACACCGCAACCCGCTGGTTATCAGTATCAGACACAAAAATTCTACGGTCATACACTGTGACTGCCATAGGTTTTCGCAACGTTCCCATTTTTCCTGAACCGTAAATTCCGAAGAGAGGAGTAGGCTGACTTACTGGTCCGACATTGTTGAGCATTACGTCTGCCGGGTTACGGCCTTTCCAAAAAAAGTAAGCAAAGACCACTATAAAGATTAGCAACATCACTAAAATTATTCTTTTGACGGCGCTTTTCGACAAGCGCCTGTTTGCAAGGCGGGGCACCTGCGCATTTGCCATTTCTAGCGGTTCCATCCCCCACCAGGGGATGAACCGTTCACCCACTTTCCGTTGTTTTTATCGCAAAAACAGTTATTTCTTAAGATTCTTTTTCACCCGTTCGTAGGCCGCCTGTGCGTCTTTAAAACCGGGGTCAAAATTTATTGCTGCCTCATACTGCTGAAACGCCAACTCATTTTTGCCTTTTTTTTCATAGACTACCCCTCTCCAGTACATGGTTTCAGGTGAACCGGGATTGCTCATATACGCATTGGACAATTCCTTCAGTGCGTCATCATATTTTTCCAGGTTAATATAGGCGATGGCCAGGTTCAGATGCGGCGGAAAAGCCTTGGGAACTATGGATATGGCATCGTTTAGAGAAGCGGCAGCATTGTCATACTGCTTTAGCTGCAGATAGGCCAAACCGAGGTCATATTTCGCCGCATAGCTTTTGGGGTCGAGGGAAAGGGCTTTTGTATACTCGCCCACAGCTTGCTCGTTATCCTTTTTCAGGAAGTAACTCCAGCCGAGCTGGACATGGTAGAGTGGATTGTTAGGGTCTGCCTGGACATTTTCCAGGTTGGATTTGAAATCACGTTCGAGCTTACTCGATTTATCAAAACTATTCCAGACAAAATATTTACCTGCAGCCAAGCCGGCTCCAATGAACAAAACAGCAAACACAAGGATAATTCCTATTCCCTGGATTAACCCGTAATCCTGGTTTCCGTGCTGTGAAGAACCCGTTTCTCCCTGAGGCGCCGGTGAATTTGGCATGGTTAACTCCGACATGGTTCATCCTCCTTGAGCTGTAGAAGTGTAAGCTAGTTTTTTGCTTTGACGTGGCAGTTTTCACAGGTTCTCGCCACGTGACATTTGGTACAAAGAAGCTGGTAGCCTGGCGGTGGAATTCTGATGGGATGAAAAGAGCTTAGAACATGGGAAACCTGGTGGCACTTCTGGCAATAAACCGGGGCTGGGGTCAGGTCGTCCTTCCTTGGCTTACTGTCATCGTGACAAACCATACATGCTGCGCGGTCAGCCTGAGCTTGCACGGGATGAATCTTTCGCCAGTCCGCGGTGTGCCCAGGCGGCCTTTTGGCATGACAGTTGTAGCAGAAGGTGTTGTTCCTTGCATACTGAGCTGTAGACAATTCAGCGGCATCAAGCCCGTCAGGCAGTGTTTTTTGATGACATTTATCACAAACTGATTTATCCTTCAACGCCTCGCCGCCGTGGACGGACAGCCAGTCGGAACTTAGATGGGTTGGCGGTTTAGCTACTCCGGAATGACAGGTTGAACACGTGGTAGGGGCTCCTCGCCGGGTGTGGCATTCCAGACACGCAGCCATCTCCAGCTTAGTAAACCGGCTTTCCACATAAGCAGCACCGACTTTGGAGTTCCACTTGTCGAAATCGGTCAGGGCGGTAAAGCCTTTTTCCTTGATATTTCCATGCACGACCCCACTGTGACAGGTAATACAGTCTAGCTTTTGAGAAAGGTGCTTGGGATGGGGGAATTTAACATCTCCGCTTTGCGTTACAGTCCGGTTATCCCAGGTATGGCACTGCAGGCATTGCGAATTGTCTATCTTGCCTTTAAGAACAATCGGCACTGCATAGTCGCCTTTAAAATGCTTGTATACCATCGATTTGATTTTCTGAGTTAAAGAGTCTTTCTCGCCGGGTTTAACATGGCAGCTGACACAAGATATCTGACTATGAGCAGACCCTTTCCAGGTGAAATACTCGGGACGCATTTCGTGACAGGCGGAACAGAATTCAGGAATAGCGGTTGCCGCTATAGCGCCGGACTTCAGATTCACAAACAACTTCAACGAACCATAGAACAAGATCACAGCACTCAACAAGACAGTTACCACTATGAGTTTGCGCTTGTTGGCAGCCAAGGCCGTTCTCAGCCGCTCCAGCATATTTCCACCTTCTTTTCCGTAAAAGCCACTCACGCTCCTAACCCTGGAACATAATTCCTGTTTTATTACTTGCCGAAGGCTTCCAGCCCGTAAGGGGCTTCAAGCGTAACAGCTTCAGGCTTAGCCGCCTGCGCTTTGGGTTCATCCAGCCAAGGTGGCAGCAAGCGCAGCAGAACCGGCAGGATCAACACGGGAATAGACAGGATCAGCAGGGCAGGCAAAATGCCTTCCTCGCCCAGCAATCTTGGATGGTAGGTGGCGTAACCGGCCATGCTCTTGGAAATCAACTGCCCGCCGACTACTACGTTAAAGCGCATCATTAGTACCCCGATAAGTTCTAAAACACCGCATGTGACAGTCAACGCCGTCCTTGTCGCGGCACTTAGGCGCTTCGAACGGCCAACAGGCAGAAGTATCAGCGCAAGAATCGCAAAGCCCACTTGGATACCTATATAAGTTATCGGGATAACATTAGTAATCAGCCCGCGGATCATGCCCCATTCTTCCATCCCTTCATAGCCCACTTGAAGTACTTCCAATAGTTCAAGCACAGTCGCAAAGATTAGGAAAATCCACAGATACATGTTTAAGGATTTCATACAATCAGAGTCAATTTTTACCTTACGGACCTTGCAGCTTACCGTGTAAACCACAATTTGCAGGGCGACACCCGAAACTATGGCCGACAGAAGGAAGATCACGGGCATCAGTGGCGAACTCCACCACGGATTGGCTTTAATAGAGCCGAAGATAAATCCTACATAACCATGCAGCATAGCTGCCGAGGGTATGCCGGCGACGGCCAGGAAACTGACAATTTTGTGGTCGGTGTGCAGGGCCTCGGGTGAAATGTCTTTGACCCCCAGGGTTAAAATACTGTAAATCCTTTTCATAAAACCCCGAGCGGTTTGAGAGTAGATTACAATGTCCTGACGGAACATAAAATAGGTCTCCACCAGGCAAAGCATCAAATAGAAGGAGTAGATGAAGCCAAAACCGGCCATGGCCGAAGTCAGATGCGGCGTAAACATGATGTTAAGGGCCCTTAATGGCTGTCCCAGGTGGGAGAGCAGAGGGATAGGCGCACCAAACAGAAAGGCAAGGGCGCTGACCAAAGCAAGCCTGGATACCGGCTTTAGTTCTTTTTTACCAAACACATGGTAAAGAGAGGAAACGATGAAAGCTCCTGCCACTAGTCCGGTAATATACGGGTACAGTACGATAAACAGGCCCCAGTTCGGTTCAAGTTCATTCGGAAAAACGTAGCCAACTCCCACTCTATTTCACCACCTCTTCAAGGTCTATATATGCCACATTGGGTCTGGTACCCATTTCAGGCTTCAACACTCTGATGCGTTTTTTCTTTCTGAGCTGAGAGACCTGACTGTTTGGATCATCAAGGTTGCCAAACTTTCTGGCCCCAACCGGACAGATCTCAACGCAGGCCGGCTGCATTCCCTTGGATATCCTGTGATAGCACCAGGTGCATTTGTCCGCCACCCTGAGTTCCGGATGCAGAAAGCGGGCACCATAAGGACACGCCTGGATACAGTAGCGGCAGCCGATGCAGCGTTTCCTGTCTACAAGTACAACGCCGTCACCCGTCCGGTAGGTGGCCGCTACAGGGCATACCTGGACACAGGGAGGATTGTGGCATTGATTGCAAAGTTTTGGAACGAAGAACTGTTTTTCCGGTATGGCGTCAACCTGCTTAAAGTCCAAGCCTCCGTTGGGCGAGTCGATCCTGACGTCGTCTTCAGAAAACTCAAGAAACCGCTCAACCCAAGTCCGGTAGACTTCCTTGTCCATAGGAACGCCGTTTTCCAGTTTGCAAGCTTTCACACACCTGGCACAACCGATGCATTTATTTGTGTCAACGACAAACCCCCAGTGTTTGCCCTGCCAGATTTTTGGCCCGGAGGTGTTATTTTGCGAAGATTCCTGGCCATAAACCGATTTAGCCACGGCTAGACCACCGGCCGGGGCCAAGACGCCCACGGCAAGTATTTTGGCCGCAGAAGTCAGGAAACTACGGCGGCTGTACGCGTATTTCACCACTTTCTCCCCCTTATCTTAGCCCACGGTTGGTGCGGATCATGGCACCTTGTACAGTCCAGTCCACCGCTGTGTTGACCAATTTGAACTGTACGAATTTTATCGTCCCTTCCTGCGAGTTGTCTATGACAGGCCCCACACAGTTCCGCGTTTCCCACTATTTTTTGAAGAGCTGCATTCGGTTTTTTCACATGATCCAGCAGGGGTCCATGACAGGACTGGCAGTTCATCTGTCCATGCTCTGCCTTCGCGGTATATTCAACCTCCTGTGCATGGCACTTGGCGGTGCCGCAAGCCTCGTTTCCCGAGGCAAAGTTTTGGTCGCGGGAGGCCCATTCTGCAACGTTATCACCCCGGTAATAACCATACTCGCCCCAGGATTTTGGTACTGTCAGTTCGCGAACAATTATGAAAGCTGCTATAACGGCAAGAAGTATGAGCGCTACACGGAAAGGCGCCTTGTCCCTTAGGCGGGGTTTTCGGGAAGTTTCCGGGGTTTGATGTTCTGAGTCCAGGCTTTCTTCTTCGATTTCCGACATTGTGTCCTACCTCGTTTCGTATGACCCGCTGTTATGAAAAAGTGTCGGGCAGCACTTTTTTGTTACGCAAATCTCGCGGGAAATGGCGCAATAATATCATCTCAGCCTTTAGGAGCATTGTTAGTGCCGCTACCGTTGTTGCCGCCATTAGCGTTACCGCCATCATTAAACCAGTGGCACTGGTTACAAAAAACTTTGGGTACGTTCTCGCCAACCTTCGGTTGTTGCGCATCATGGCAGGTCAGACAGTTCTGGACACCACGTTTAGGAACGAGGGACGGGTGAATTGTTTGCATATTCTGCTGATGAAACTCCGGTCTCTGAGTGTGGCACTTATAGCAAAAATCCTGAGCCCTGGCAAAGTCAGCAGCTTTGTCTCCAGTACTAGGCATGATAAACGTAGGCGTTCCCGGCACAGCATGACAGTTGACACATACCTGGACGTCGTTGCGGGCATATTTGCCGTGATCCGTCCGCCAGCTAAGCTGGTCATGTGAAGGCAGCGTAGGTATAGTTGTGTGGCAGGCGCTGCACTGCCGCGTAACATTGGCTTTTTTGTGGCAGTCGATGCATGTCCACATGCTTGGTCTTATGTATTCCTTAGTTGCTATCTTTTTGACTACGTCAAGGTTCCAGGCATCGAAGTTAGTCGGGTCTGGAAGAAAAGGCGTTAAGTCACGTTCGGCTATTTTGCCATGCACCACACCGAAGTGGCATTTTACGCACGCGACACCATTATCGAGGTGTTTTTGGTGGGGAACTTTCAGATCCCCCGCAGGAGAAACCGTACGGTTTGCCGAGTGACACTGGAGACAGACCTGGTTTGGTATAGCATCGATGATTTTTATCGGTTTGCTATAGGAATCGCTTTCATGCTTTCCCTGATAGTTTGCTGCTTTCTTGTCAACATGACAGATGGTGCAGGCAAATTTTTCATGGGCAGAAACTTGCCAGGTCAATACCTCTGGCTTCATCTCATGGCAATTGGCACATTCTCCTACTTGACTGACCGTTGTGCTGGGACTTGGTGGCAGCGGGGCCATCCGTTTAGCCGTGTCTGCCGCCGTTGCGGTGATGTAACGTGTTGAGACGTAGACCGCTATCAGGATAGCAACCAGGATCACTATTCCTAGGACGGCAACAAGCTTTTTTCGGTCTTTTCGCAAAGTTGTACCTCCTTGCATTTTTACTAATGCGTGTGTATTTGAGGTCGCGATGTGCAGCTTGTGCATTACCTCACTAACCGGCAAAGCACTATGCCTGGATCCAACCTCGGCAGCAGCCACGCTCGTCTCAGGTCAGAGCATTAACCTCTCTTCCCTGTTACTAAAGTCCCGACTCCCTTTCGTACAATTCACTTAAAACAGCTATGGCGTTAACCTTTTTCCACCTTTTTCTTGTAAATCCGTCATTGAGACAAATAGTACAATTTGATATAGGAAGAACCCTATAATTTTTTTGACCATTCTTTTTTTGACCATTCTCAAAAATTAAGATCAAGTAAAGTATAAGAAGTATTTGTGAATAAATTGTTACGAAATTGTTAACAACACAAAAAATGCTGTTTGTATTTTTGTAGAAAGCATATGGTTTTCGTTAAGGCGAACCAATGTTTAATTAGAAAACAATCAAAAAAGAGCCAAGGAAAGGTTTTACACCCCCCCTGGCCCATCGTTCGGAAAACTGGCCACTAATATGGATAATTAGTGGGAAAATAGCTACAACGTTTTTACAATTTATTTCCATGACTGTGACAAGACAAACAGTTAGACGGGTACTGCAGATTTGAATGATTCGAATCAATCTCAAAACTGCTTGCGTGGCAACTAGTGCAGAAGAAACGCAAATCTGTGCCTACCTTAGCCATTGTTCCGGATTTATAGGTCCAGGAATAGGAAAGAAGATTATTTTGAGAAAGAGAACCATCCACAGAAGTTACTTGCGTCACCAAACTGTACGAATTCAAACTGCCCTTCACGTCGTGGCACTTGGTACATGCCAGAATATAATTGACGCTATTTATTGAAGTATAACCCATTGCATTGAGCGTATCAGTAGTTACCTGACTTGTGGACGTGTTCTCCCCGTGATAATCCAAATTGGCGGTATCCGTCGTTGTATAATAGGTATCCTGAACATTTACCGACCTATGGTTTCCACTGCTCAAGGTGAGAGTATCAGAAGTGCTAACGGCTGGCAGGGAGACGCTATGGCACTTAAGGCAAAATTCATTGATTGTGCCCGTAAACGGATTGCTTAGTGTAGGCTCACTAATCCCCTGCCATAGGTTCTCTCGGGCAGGGCCAGGGTTAGCCGGGTCAACCAGCTTAAACTGTTTCCCCAGGCTATGAGTATTGTGACAGTTTGTACAGGTCAGACTGCTGCCGTTAGCCTGTTGGTTCACAAAAAGGATATCGTGATGAGTTAGCGAATCCGGTTGGTTCAATAGCTTGTCATACTCATCCAACCCGGCAGGGGCACTGCGGTCATGACACGAGAGACAGAGGTTTTCATTCTTCTGCAGTGTAAGCCCGGAACTCTGAGAGCCATGAGACTGGTGGCAACCTGAACACTCAATACCGTCTGCCGGAGCTGCGGAACCGGTAATCCGGGCGCTGCTGTACCAGGGGGTTTCAAAGTCTCCTCCGGTCAGGCTGGTTCCCTGGCCGTGACAGCTAAAACAGATATCGTTTCCAGTGTTGAAAGGAATCCCATTCCGGCCTACAAGTAACATTTTGGGGTTGTTGCTGTTCTTCCAGTCGAGGTGGGGGCTGTGACAGCCTGAGCAACTAATAGTAGTTCCAACCGGATGTATGGACGGAGAAGTGAACTCCTTAGCGATATTGTCCCGACTTACAGTACCATCGTGACAGGTGTAGCAGGTATCCTTTTCAGTTTTTCTACTTGTCAAATTCGCACCATTTCCGGTATGTGTTTCATGACAATTGGCGCACCAGTTGTCGGCAGGGCTGAAGATAACATGTGGCACGTTAGGGTAGGCCGGGCCCTTTGGCACTGCCCGCTTTTCCACCGACATAGGCCCCTCGTGACCCTGGGAATCCACTGCGGTCAACCGGTAAAAATATTCGGTGTCATTTGCAACAGTATTATCGGTATAAGAAGTTGTACCTGCAGTGACGAGGCTGGAATTGACTTTGACCAACGTATCGGCAGAGGTGCTGCCGTTTAGCGTAGCACCGCTGTGCAAGGAGCGGTAAACATTGTACCCCTGCAAGTTTTGCTCCGGATTTGGCACCCAATTCACGCCAACCACGGAATCTCCGCTAGTTAAAACTACTCCGGTGGGATAAGCAGGGGCAAAAGTAGTGGCCGAATTCAGATATTCCGTTGTTGCAACACCGTTCTGGTTTGTATAAGTATTACTAAAATCCGTACTCTTAGAAGATTCACCCAGAGAGTTACCGGAGGTGATCCGGTACCAGTAGGCAGTTGATGCTGCCAGGTTGGTATCTACATAATATCCTGTCATATAGTTGGCTCCGGACCCTTTTACAGTGGCCACTAGTGTGGAGAAAGAGCCAGTTTGTGAGCTATCGCGGTATATCTTATACCATTCGGCCTGGGATCCGGAGACAACATCCCAACGTATTCCAATAGAAGTGCTGCTTAAAGGCCTTGTCAGTACGGCTCCAACTTGTGGCGGCGTGCTGGCGGGCGCAGACGAAGTAGTAAAGTTAAGGGTGTATGGTTGGGTCATTGCAATTCCCGCTTTGCTCTTAACCCCAGTAGATATTTGCAGGGTAGCGGCGGTTGAATAGTTAAGGTTTGAACTGGGCGTAAACAAAATAGTCTTGGCCTGGTAGGTTACAGACCCTGGGACTTGAGTACTCCCCTGGAACAAGATTACATCGGAAGTAGTGACTGTACTGGGGTCAAGTTCCCTGTCAAAAACCACCCTTACGGAGTCGGAAGCATAGACGGCTGTTGAACCTGAGGTCGGATAAGTATACTTCACCGAGGGCGGTGTGGTTTCAACTTGATTTTTTATATAAAAGGTATAGCCCGGACTGTAGGTGTAATTTCCCGAAGCGTCAACTGCCATAGCCTTTACACCATAGGTGCCGGTGCTTAAGGAACTGGTGTCCCATGACAACTCCCAAGTCCCAGCGGTGGTAGTCCCGGACACTAATGTACCTGTTCCAATACTGATCCCATCACCGGTGGTAGTCCAGGAAATTCCATCACCGGCCTTGTAATTGAAATTAACCGTATTTATTGTAGTGGTATCCTTCACAGCCATGTCAATCTTTAATGTCCCTGACTGGTTGCTGAAGTCCTGGGGGGCTTGCAGGTGAAGCAAAGGGGGATAGTTACCTCCGGCATTCACGGCAACGGTTGAGATTAGTAAGATCAGTAAAACAAAGCCTAAAACGGTAAACCTGTGCCTACTTAACAGCATTAACGTCAACCTTTCTTTAGGTAATTTTACTCATTCCACTTTAAAGGAAAGGACTCTGTTGTTGTCTTTGTCCACTACCAGGAGAGTCTTACTGATAAGTGATAGCGAAACCGGATGATTGAACATGCCGCCGGCAATCACCAAACTCAGCGACTTGTCCGTAAGGTTCAGCTTGTAAACAGTGTTTGCAAGCATATCACTAATATAAGCCGATCCGTCATCCGCGTTGATTGCCATGCCCCTGGGCGCAGGTAGGTAATTAGGAAAATAAAAGGTATCTGACAATGAGCCTGTCGACAAGTCAAAAGTGAAGAGCGCCCTGCTGCCCGTGTCCAAGGCATAAAGCTTATGTTCTTTCTGGCGGATCTGGAGGGCATTGACAGACCAAAGGCCATTGATACCAGGAGTCTTAAGTTCTCCCAAATAAGTTCCGTCAAACTTCAATTTGATAATTCGCCGCTTGTTGCTGTCTGCAACGTACAGGTTCTTGCTCTCATCCACTGCCAGGGCAAAGGGCTTAATACTGCCGATCTGTTGCTCATCCTGGGTATTTGGGATTCTGCCTGTCAGCTGTCCCCTTCTGTTATATATCCAAATACTCAATTTAGTTAAATCGCTGACAAAAATATGATCATCCGCAACAGCTACCGCAACAGGGTAGCCAAGTTCAGGACCCTTGATTTCCTGCAGCCCTTTACCGGCCAAATTGTATTTAAGTATTCTTCGATTGCCTGTGTCCGCAAGGTATACCACCTTACCATCTGATAAGTCCAAGCTCAAAGGTCCTTTCAGCCTGTCCCATGGCTGAGAAAATGAGTCCAACTGTGAAAAAGACAGAGTTTGGGGGTTAGTCCTGAAGATATACAGAGAAATTATGACTACCAAAACCACAACCAGAACCAACAAAGCGACCAGCATTCTTTTGCCCATTCTAACCTATCCTCGCAACCAAAGTACCTATTGGTATCAAAACCCAGAAACGATAACGTATTGGTTTCCAAAGTTATTTAAATCCTTTGTTCGATAAAAATCAGCCTTTTCCTCTCTATTACCGCTGCAGCGAGATGTGCTGATTAAGCCGTTTTAGCTGGAAGCAGGAAACTGATTGTAGTTCCGCGTCCAAGCTCACTCTCAGCCGTTATCGTTCCACCGTGGGCCTCAACTAGTCGTTTTACTATCGCTAACCCCAGGCCTGTACCTAACCCGCTGCGACTGCGAACCTTGTCAACTTTGTGAAAGCGTTTCCAAATATTGTGTAATTCTTCGGCCGGAATGCCAATTCCGGTGTCAGACACCGTTACCCGAACAGACTTCCCTTCCAGGTATGTGGAAATAGACAATTTCCCACCGTTGGCTGAAAAGGCTACAGCATTGTCCACTAGGTTAACCATTACCTGTTCAAGCCTATCCCAATCAGCATCAATCAGTGGATCCGGTTCTGTTAGAGAGACCACCACTTCCAGTTCCCTAGCCACAATCTGCCGTTCCATTTTGGCAAGAACACGACGTACCAATTCGTTAAGGTTTATCTCCGTCAACTTAAGGCTGAAATCCGTACTTTGCATCGAAGCCATATCTAAGAGCTCATTGACCAGCCTGGTCAAACGATTGGTTTCCTCGAAGGCAATACTTAAATAATGTTCCCGTTGTTCCTGTGGTACGGTGTGGTCCAGAATGGCCTGCAGAAAGCCGCGCAGGGAAGTGAGCGGCGAACGCAACTCATGGGACACATTGGCGATAAACTCCTGCCTGACTACTTCAAGCTTGTCAAGCTCTTGGGCCATGAAGTTGAAAGCAGAAGCAAGTTGACCCAGTTCATCTTTGCTTCGCACCGGCACTTGTTTTTGAAAGCTGCCGCCAGCTATTTCCATGGCCGCTGTACTCAGTTCGCTCAAACCACGGTTGACCTTTTTGGATAGCCAAAGGGTTAGCAAAAAAGCCATTATAAGCGCGAAAAGCGCTGCATACCAAATAATGCGGTAGACTCCCGGTAGGAAGTCTACCCAATCGTACAGAGGAGCGTGGAGCGACATTATTCCCTGTATCTTGCCGTCGACCACCATGGGGGCGGCGAGTGAAATAATCTTGTTTTCGTTACTCTTACCCGGAGGGGTGATGAAATAAAAAACCCTTTCACCGTTGCGGACGCGGTCCGACACTTCTTGACTAATTTCGTTTTTTTCAGGGTCCCGGAAAGCAGCAAGTTTTTCCTGAAAGGCTCCGGTCCCGGCAACGAAAACTTTAACACTCAGGAGGTGGTCCTTATCATTCAAGTGGTCCTGCAAACTACTCAAACTCTCTTTGTCGTCCAGATAGTCAGCGAAGAACTGATTTGCTTCCTGGGCATGGACCAGTAAAAATTCTTTCTTCTTGTTCAAGTAATAATGACCTAACAGCTGGGTAATCACGAAACTTAGGCCCACAAGGGTTACAAAGGTCACAGACAAGCTGGAAATTAGGAGCTTTGTGGATAAACTGCGCCACTTCATTTTGTTTTCTTCACCTCAAATTTATAACCTACACCCCAAACGGTCTTCAATTGCCAGGCGCCATCGTAGTTTTCTAACTTATGGCGAAGCCGTTTAACGTGAACGTCTACGGTGCGGGAGTCACCCATGAACTCGTATCCCCAGATTTGTTCAAGTAGTTGGTCCCTGGTAAATACCTGGTTGGGGTGAACAGCCAGATAGTACAGCAGTTCTATTTCCCGGGGGGTCATCTCCAGACTTCTGCCCCTAAAGCGTACCTGGTATTCGCTGAGATTCACGAAAAGATCCGGGTAAGCCACCTTCTGGCTATCATCGATTGGGGCCTGAGTACGGCGCAGCACCGCTTTTACTCGTGCCACTAATTCCCTCGGATCAAAGGGTTTCACCACGTAATCGTCAGCACCCAGTTCTAAGCTAAGCACTTTATCAAAACTTTCACCCTTCGCCGTTAACATGATAATAGGAATATTGCTCATCCTGCGCATCTCACGGCAGACCTGCAAACCATCGATTTTGGGAATCATAATGTCCAGGATCACCAAGCTTGGGGGAATATCCTTAAACAGTTTTAAGGCCATAGCGCCATCGTGACATACTCTAACGGCAAACATTTCCTTGCGGAGATACAGTTCTACCAATTCACAAATACGGGGTTCATCATCTACAACCAATATGTCCTTACTATCCGTCATGTGGTTTTCACCCCTCCCGTTAAGGTTGAGCAACAACTTTATAAAAACCTTTTAAATAATTATGACACAAAGCAATAAATTTCAAAATATATGCTAATTATCATGTTAACCTTAAATCGTTAGAAGTACAATTTTTTTAAAAAAAAATTTTTAAAGTTTACAATTTGTTCACAAAGTGTTTACAAACTTTTTTTATCATACTTTATATGGCAATTAGACAATTGGGGTCGTCACATAACTTAAATTCGTCTTCAGCATGATTTATGCTACAGTGAGGACAGGGGGTGAATACTATGCTGACTTTTGGGTTTTTGAATGGCATGGAGATTGGGGCGTTGGCACTCATAGCTCTGATCATCTTTGGCCCGGGGAAACTGCCTGAACTGGGTAAGTCTTTGGGAAAAGGGATCAAGGAGTTTAAGTCCGCGGCCATCGGTGAAGAGGAAAAAGAAGGTCAAAAAGTGGTTAAATAGATTTAGATCTTGCAAAGTTTATTTATGGTTGAGTGCTTAAATTCTGATTGGTTTAATACTCGCAAGGGCATGGAGGTTTAAGTCCTCTCGACCGCACCCAACCCTAGTATCACAGAGCCTCGTGGATTTAATCCACGAGCTTTTTACGTTCCTTTGGTTACCTTAAGATAATCTTAATCAAAAACACCTCCGTTTCCCTTATTAGGTACATGAAGGTGTTTTGAGGACAAAATATTTATCCATGCAACCGGTTTAAGATTGCAGCCAATTACATTACAGAATTTCTAATCTGTTTAGCCCTATATAGTGCTTTATCAGCCTTTTTGACAAATTGGTTCAGACCAGTGGCAATATTGGTGGTAGTAATTCCAATGCTAATGGTAACCTTACAGCAAAACTCGTGAGTTGCTACAAGGTTTCTCAGTCTTTCAGCAAATACTTGCACCTGTTCCCCAGTGGTGGCGGGAAAAATTCCTGAAAACTCATCGCCACCCCATCGAACGCCAAGCTCTTTCAAAACACTGTCTCCAGCCACATGACCGTAATTATCATTAATGTCTTTAAAATGGTCTACGTCAACCATTATCAGTGAACCCGGTCCGCTTTAATCTTTCCATCTCATTTTTGAATTGTTTGTAAAAGTATTTCCTATTGTGCAGGCCCGTCAGGGTATCTTTATAAGCACTATAATGCAGCTTATTGATTAAAATACCACAGAACCAACTAACGCAAAGTTGTACTACCAAAAACGGGAGCCATATCAATTCACTGTGATTAACACGTTCATGAAACAGAAACCCAATTAACCACAACCCAATTCCGATTGCGACTAAAATCTCAGAAGGGCATTTAAAAAAGGATACTTTTCTCATCACAGTCACCCTTAACGTATCCATACTTCAAACCCTTAAAATAGAGATTGGTTCTTTAAATAGTTATGCCTGGTCTAATTGAATGAACCATATGCTTTGGCCACTTTTGCTTAGCCATCACAACTGCATCTTTTTCGCTAGAAGCCCTTACTTGAACTAAACTACACCGTCCCTTTGAATTTTTCAAAACTACCAGGTACTTCAAACCGTTATAGGTTGACACAAATTTCCCCTCCTCTTAATAGTGTGCTAACCCTAATCTAAGTCCTACATTCAAAATACTCTAACTTGACTTAATTTGATCGAACCTTGTTAAAGATGGCAGAGGTGGATTTTTGGCTTTTATTTGCAATTTCTAATAAGTGGCTATTTTCACAAACCCCTTATAGTAATGTTAATAAATCTTTTTTAACAAATTATGAACAAACTGTAAACGATCAAAAATTGTGTTGTGTGGAATGACACTTTATCCTATTGGTGAACAGGTGCATGTTAGATTGGTAAAAAAATAAAGAACCCCAGGTCAAAAGCCCAGGGTTCCTATCGTTATCAGGCCCAATTTACTCTGAGAACAACGCTTCAGCCATGGCCATCTTCCCCGGCATGCACTGGGGAGGTCCGAAGGGCTGCACATTATGTGTCTGCATAATGTCGGAAAAAACATTTGACAGTTTCGTGATTATATGCTTGGGCAAAATGCTCGCGCTGCATACCCGGTAAAACGTGTGAGTAGATAAGTGTTTCATTCTGGCTTATTTTGCATACATATCCTTGGCTTTGTCCAGGGCTTTATCCATGGCATCGAGCATCGAGTTAATTTTAGCTATATCTGGACTTGCATCTTTCAACATATCCATAAGGGAATCGGTATCAAGGTCTTTAACCAGAGAAGGATCTTTTGACTTCAAGTCATCTTTCAGCGGATCGAGGGCTTTGTCAAGATCCCCCGCCTTGGAAGATGCCTTGGTCATATCCTTGTCTTTAACGGCATCTTTTATCTGATCGACAAGGTCCATGGCTGCAGAAAGTTTTCCGGCCATCCCGTCTTTAGTTGCCATACTGCCGGTAGCTCCGGTAAACATGTCTTTGGCTTTTTCTAGGGCCTTTTGGATAGAATCCAAAAGGGAATTGGCTTTTGCAAAGTCAGGACTTGCATCTTTAAATAGGTCTATTAGGTCATCGGATTTAAGGTCATTGACCAAATCGGGATCTTTGGCCTTAATGTCTTTCTTAATTGGGTCTAGGGCCTCGTCCAGTTTTGCTGCCAAAGTTTTGGCGTTTACGGCATCCTTGTTTGCCACTGCTGTTTTTAGCTGATTTACAATACCAAGAGACTCATTGATACCTTTAACCACCGGCGGCTGGCCCTTCTGGCTTTCAATATCTTTTGTGTTATCCGCGATTGGAATATTCTTTCCTTCACTGCCCATGCCGATGTGCTGTTTAGGCTTGGTGACATAAGCATATAAGGTTAGTCCAGCCATGACCAGGCATATTATGGTATACAAACTTACTACTGCCTTCCGGTCCCTAAACAACTGGGACTTACCCCTGTCGATTACGGGTACCAAAATCAGCAGCGCAAACACCACTAGAGATCCCCAGACAAGTCCTGGGATGCCAGCCCAGTTTTCGATACTGAATATCCCCATAAACAGCCAGGGCGGTTTGCTGGCTTCTACTCCCTTAACCGGCACAGGACCCAACTCAGGTGGGAAAAGAACGGAAAGAATAAAGATCAGACCCAACACAACAAAGAAATAGCCAATAAGTTTATAAAAGTGTTGAACGAAAGTATGCTTGCCAGGATTGAGATTGGAGGGTTCCCAGGGCAGCGGGGACACCTTTAACATTTTGATAAGATACAGGTGAATTACCAGTACAACCATCAGCAGAATGGGCAGCAGGCTGAGATGAAGGGTAAAGAACTTGCCTAACAACGAGATATTGGATATAAAGGTTGGAGACAGATAAAACCCTAAGGGTCCCAATAGTTTGCTGACAGCAATGGTATGAGACAGCGCTTCAAAACCTTCCTGGTCCCATTTAATTACAGTACCGGTGAAGAAGAGGCCGACCATAAGAACGAACAGAACTACGCCGATTAACCAGTTGATCTCCCGGGGTTTTTTGTAGGAACCGTAGAATAACACTCTAAGCAAATGCAAGAGTAAAGATATTACGGCAATTTGTGCCGCCCAGGCGTGCAGCCCGCGGATAAAGGACCCCATCCTATACTGAGTTAGTAAAATTCTAATGCTCTGGTTGGCAGTTTCTGGGTTCGGCGAATAAAATTGAGCCAGGATAATACCGGTGACAACTAGAATCACCACACTTATCATGGTGATACCGCCCAGGGAGAAAAGAAAAGTGTTGGCATGGGGTGGAACCTCATATCCAAAAGTAGCAAGAGGGAACCGCTGTCTAAACCACGCTTTTAGACCTTTGTCCTGTGACATTCTATCACCTTCTTGTGCAGATTTGTTAATTGAAGAGCGTTAGTGGGAAGCCTTTACTTTAAACACCACAGTACCACCTATAAGAATCAACACACATGCAGCGAGCAAAAGACCGTTATTTAATGCAGAACCGGTATAGCTGGAACGAAGGGTCAATTCCTCGGCAGTTTGGGGATCTTTTCCCAAAGATTCGGCCAACAGTTTTTTAGCAGTTTCCACATCTTGTTTTTTCAGGGTCCCCAGCGCCTGGTTAAGTTTATCCTTATTCAAATCTTCACTGCCCTCGGCGTTCATGGCATCTTTGATTTTCATTTCTGCTGCTTCGATATCTTTGGTACCTTCCAGGAAAGCGATGGCCTGCTTCACTTCAGTTGCTGCATTCGCAACTCCCCCTTCATCGGCGGCGTGGCCAAATACAGGCGCTACCCAGAGTCCTAGCATGAGTCCGGCTAAAACTAACACAAATCTGTACCGCATAGTGATTCCTTGCCTCCTTTTTATAAAATTGCGGGACCAAGGCCATTGTCTTTACCATTTCAAATACTTTCCCCCCTTCTTCATTGTTTTACTCTGAGGAAAATATACGGTTAAGACTTCACAAGCTATGTTGTCAACTTCAGTATAAGAAGATAATGTGAACAAATTGTGAACTGGTTTGATTTTTATTGAATATTCTGACATCCCGCTTTATAAACCCGCTTACTCTCTCGCGTATTGTCAGATAATTTCAAACAATAAACACCTCCGTTATTACCCGTAAGTAGGCACAACGGAGGTGTTAACCGACAAAAAGTTTATCGTCCCAAACTAACCGAATTTATAGGCTTATAAAAGGATTTATTGGCCTATAAGTCCATGCTTCAGAATCCTAAAACCCTTGCCCCAAGCGGCCTTAACTCACCTTACTCATAACCCTAAGCTTGTCTGCCAACAGAGCGATGAACTCGGAATTGGTGGGCTTTTGGCGTTCAATATTTAGGGAATAGCCAAAAATCCGTTTCAGGGTTTCCGTGTGTCCCCTTTCCCAGGCCAGTTCAATGGCGTGGCGGATGCCGCGTTCTACCCTGCTCGGGGCAGTATCGTACTTTTTAGCGATCATAGGGTAAAGTTCCTTGGTAACAGCGCCCAACAGGGTGACGTCTTCAACGACCATCAAAATTGCATCCCGTATGTACTGATACCCTTTTACATGGGCAGGGATCCCGATTTGATGCATCATATTGGTAACTTCAACCCCCAGGTTAAGACTGGACGAGGTAGTTTGCACCAGAGATGACTGCGAAACCTGCGTGGATCGAGCGGCTGGGCTTGGATCCGCAAGAAGTTGTCTGATTCGTTTTCCCAGGACTTCCAAATCAAAGGGTTTGAGCACAAAATAATCTACTCCCAGGCTCATGGCTTGATGTGTCAGGGCCTCCTGGCCAAAGGCCGTGAGCACCACCACTTTAGGGCGCGGGGTATTTACCCTTGAATTCAACCTTTCCAGTACCCCCAGTCCGTCAAGGTTAGGCATTACCAAATCAAGGATTAATAAGTCCGGTTCGTGGGCTTTGAGTAACTCCCATGCGTCAATCCCATTGTAGCCAACTCCGGCTACATTGATGTCTTCCTGCCCCGCAAAATACTCGCTAAGCATCTGGCAAAGTGCCCTGTTGTCATCAGCAATGACAACCTCGATTTTCCTGTTCATTGGTCCAACCGCCTTTTCTGGAATTTATTTACCCGACCGTGCTTTCTTAACAGCGATAGGATGCTTCCGGAAGTTCACTGCTACCTTCCCCAGGCAGTGGCGACAAGTAAAAACAGACCTGCCAAGAGGCACTCTCCCCTCAGGAAGCGCAACGCTTATAGGTTCCCAACAATACGGGCATTCAGCAGAAACCCTCAGCGGCACAGCGTAGCGCGGAACATTGATCGGAAACCAAACTGGAACCAGGTTAGTTTCACAATTGCGGCAAAACAAAGCTTTTGATGCGCTAGCCATAGAAAAAGCTATTCTTCCACAGTTTAAACAGACGAATTCCCAGTCCCTGACTATTTCACCTGAAACCTTGATTTCTGACTGTTCCACGGCTCTCCCTCCGGTTTCCTATTCGCCATTCACCTATTGCACATTATACGCCAGTCCATTTGTCGAAATCTCGAAAAACAAGGGGCCTCTTCCAAATATTGGTTATACGTTTAAAGCCTGTCTCTATCGTATGTAAAGGGGATTTTAGGTGCATACTAGGTCAGGTAAAATTTAGATAAATTACGACTTTTCCCCTTTTTTAAGGTTAGAGCATGGCAATGAGGTGATTAAATGTTGTTTTCCCTGCCCAAAAAACGTTTCTTCGATCTTTCAAAAGATATAGGTATTGACTTGGGGACAGCTAATTCTCTGGTATACATTAA